>Ga0307406_10000081_pt1 | contig 53682 bp, 45 predicted proteins | sample 322Cmetagenome_3_FD_203706 | JGI IMG/M metagenome (GOLD analysis project Ga0307406, IMG submission 203706) | Maize rhizosphere microbial communities from greenhouse at UC Davis, California, United States - 322HYB-C-2 | ecosystem: Host-associated > Plants > Roots > Rhizosphere > Soil | place...
TGCAGAACATCCCGGAGGAGTTGTCCGAGGCCGCCGCGGTGGACGGCGCATCCTACTGGCAGACCCAAAGGATGATCACCGTGCCGCTGCTCGGGCCGACCATCCGTATCTGGGCCTTTCTGTCGATCATCGGTGCGCTGCAGTTGTTCGATCTCGTCTACATCATTTGGGGCCAGTACGTCTCGTCGACTGCAGGCGTATCAACTATGGCGACCTACATGGTCACCGAGGGCCGCAACGCGGGCAACTACGGGTACGGCAATGCGGTGGCGGTCGTGCTCTTCCTCATCTCACTGGTCATAGCTCTCCTGTACCAGCGTTTCGTTCTGCGCCGGGACACTGAGGGAGCGCTTACAGGACGGTAGGACATGGCCACGACCACTGATTCCACACCGGCGCCTGCCACGCAAGCGGTGGTGCCGGCCCGACACAAGCCGAAGAAGGAAAGCCGCTGGGGCAACCCGATCGTCTACTTCGCCGCCCTCGTGCTGGTCGCCCTCATGATCGGACCCGTCCTTTACATCATCGTCGGCGGGTTTCGGACCAATTCGCAGATCACCGCTAACCCGGCGGGACTGCCAAATCCCTGGGTGGTCGGAAACTATCTGGACGTTCTGACGAGCGCCACATTCTGGCGACAGGTCGGTAACTCGACGATTGCTGCCGTTAGCACGACCATCGGAGTCATCGTGTTGGGTGTCATGGCGAGCTACGTCGTTGCCCGGTACCAGTTCCGGGGGCGGGGAGCGATGTACGCGCTATTCGCGGCAGGCCTGATGTTCCCGATAACGGTTGCAATTACGCCCCTGTACATTCTGGTAAAGAACCTAGGACTGGTGAACAGTCTGGCAGGCGTCATCCTTCCCCAGATCGCCTTCGGGCTGCCTACGACGATCATCATTATGGTTCCGTTCTTGCAGGCGATTCCCAAAGAGATCGAGGAGGCCGCTGCCATCGACCGCTGCAGCCGCCTCGGCTTCTTCTGGCGAATGGTGCTCCCACTTTCGGTGCCCGGCTTGATCACTACCGGGATCTTGGCGTTCATCGCAAGCTGGAACAGCTACCTACTGCCGCTGTTCATCCTGAACAACCAGAACACCTTCACGCTGCCCCTAGGCGTGCAGGCTTTCGCGTCGCAGTACTCGGTCGACACCGCAAAGGTGCTTGCGTTCACCTCGTTGTCGATGATTCCGGCGTTGGTGTTCTTCAGCCTCTTCGAACGTCGTATCGTCGGTGGGCTTACCGGTGCGGTCAAAGGCTGAGCACGGATTGCGACCAGACGGAACGTACGAAAGCAGCAGACTAACGGGTATCGCTGGCGTAGAGACCACGAAGTTGAGGAGGAGTCGTGACAGCAACACTCACTCGCGAGGACATGGACCGCACACCTACCCGCGACGACAAGTTCAGCTTTGGACTCTGGACCGTTGGGTGGCAGGCCCGGGACCTGTTCGGTGAGGCGACCCGCCCCGTCCTGGCCGCCGTGGAGGCCGTCAACCGACTGGCCGAAATGGGCGCGTACGGGATCACATTCCACGACGACGACTTGATCCCGCCGGGCAGCAGCGCTCAAGAGCGGGACCGGATCATCAACGAGTTCCGCCAGTCCCTCGACGAGACTGGAATGGTGGTGCCGATGGTGACCACCAACCTGTTCCACGACCCAGTGTTCAAGGACGGCGGGTTCACCAGCAATGACCGCACCGTGCGGCGCTACGCCATTCGTAAGGTGATGCGCAACATTGACCTCGCGGCTGAGCTTGGCGCTCAGATCTATGTGTTCTGGGGTGGCCGTGAGGGGTCGGAAGTCGACTTCGCGAAGGATGTGCGCGCGGCCCTGGACCGGTATCGGGAGGCGATGGACACCCTGGCCGGCTACGTGATCGAGCGGGGATACCCGATGCGGTTCGCGATCGAGCCGAAGCCGAATGAGCCGCGCGGGGACATCCTGCTTCCCTCGATCGGCCACGCCCTGGCCTTTATCGCCGAGCTGGAGCACGGCGATATGGTCGGGATCAACCCCGAGACTGGTCATGAGCAGATGGCCACCCTCAACTACACCCACGGCATCGCGCAGGCGTTGTGGGCCGGCAAGCTGTTCCACATCGACCTGAACGGGCAGAAGGGCCCGCGCTACGACCAGGACCTGGTCTTCGGCTACGGCGACCTGCTGCAGGCGTTCTCGACTGTGGACCTGCTGGAGAACGGTGCACCAGGCGGCGGCCCGGTCTACGACGGGCCGCGACACTTTGACTACAAGCCGCTACGCACTGAGGACATGGATGGCGTGTGGGAGTCGGCTCGAGCGAACATGGAGCTGTACCTATCACTGCGAGAGAAGGCGCGGGCGTTCCGGGCTGACCCGGAGGTGCAGGAAGCGCTGCAGGCCGCCCGGGTTCCGGAATTGACCCAGTCCACCCTGGGAGATGGCGAGACGTACAACGAGCTGCTGCAGGACCGCAGTGCGTTCGAAGACTTCGACATCGACCGCGCCCGCACCCAGGGCTACGGATTCGCCCGCGTACAGCGGCTTGCCATCGAACATCTGCTGGGCACCCGCTGAATCTCGACCGATCACGCAAAGAGATCCCAGGCGATGCCTGAGGTCTTGATCATTAGCGGAGCCGGTGACTACAGCGATCCGTGGCACCGCTTTGGTGATACATCATCGCGCCTGGCCGAGATCATCGGTGAGCTCGGGTGTCAGGTGACCGTCAGCGACGCCGTCGAAGAGACTCTGGCCGACCCCGGTGAGCCCGACCTGATTGTCGTCAACATTGGAAACCCTCGCGAGACCCGACCTCAATCGCGCATCGATGCCGCGGAGCGAGGACTCGATGATCATCTCCAGCGCGGCGGTGCGCTGCTTGGCGTACACGTCAGCGCCACATCGATGACCACAATGTCCACGTGGTCCAGGATGCTCGGCGGGCACTGGGTGCCAGGTCGTACCATGCATCCGAAACAGGGTCTGTTCACCGTTGTCGTACGCCCGGACGCGCATCCGATCGTCCGTGACCTGGCCGACTTTTCCGTTTTCGATGAGCGGTACAGCTATCTCCACACCAATTCCGACATCACTGTCATGTGTGAGCAGTTCACCGACGGCGAGGCCCACCCGATCGTCTGGGCACGCGAGGCCGGACCTGCTCGGGTTGTCTACGACGGCCTCGGCCACGATATCCGGTCGTACGAAAGCGCCGGTCACGTGAATCTGCTTCGTCGCACGGTGGGGTGGCTCCTGCGAGACGGTGAGGCCACGCCTACAACCCTTGAGCTGGAGCTGTCAGCCCGCGATAAACCAGAGAATTATTGAAACAAGCCCCCAGCCGCCGTCAGCCGCTTCCTTTCGGCAGCTTCGCGCCGCTGTTGGTCAAGGACGCGCGCGGGTACAACGGTCTCGCGTTCACCGGTCCGTTGGAAGTCGAAACGGTCGATCTCCAACGCACGCAACACGGCCGTCTCCACCGCCGAAAATTCTGCTGAATCTTTGCGGTTGAACCGCATCGGTTCGCGCAAGGCGATTGGCGGATTGGTGATGAGCCGGCCGTGCTGGATGATGTTCTGCGAGGTCGCGTGGAGCATGTAGGGGTGCATCAGGACCACGTCACCGAAGTCTCCAGTTAGTTCTACAAACTCGTGGCACTGCCGGATGAGGGCGCTGAAATCAAATTCCCCTGGCATGACGCCCTCAGGGTGCTCGGCTAGGAAGCGTGCGACTACCCGGACCGAGTCAGGCGCAATAAAGGTACCGCCGCCCTGGTGGTGCATGTCGGTCCACAGCACGATGGTGAGGAGTCCCTGCTCGGGCGAATCCAGAAAGTGGCGGAAGAAGTCTCCGTCCTTGTGCCAACCCTCCAGCTCGGGCGAAGGCGGGGCCCAAGGGCTGTCACCTCCGACGCCAAGGTTGGCAATGAAGCCGTCAGTCCAGTTCCACGGCAGCTGGATCCGCTCCTCCCCTCCAAGTAGCTGAACGGCCGCAGCGAAGGCCTTGGGAGCGAACTCCAGCGCGTCGACGGATGCAAGCGCTGACAGGTGGATGCGCTTCTCCAGCCACTGCGACGGATCGTCGCGATCGTAGCCGAATCGGAGCCAGGCGCGGTCAATCCACTCCTGCGCCGAAGAGCGATTGAAGCAGTCTTTGATGACCACGTATCCGTGACGGAGGAAGTGCTCGACCTCACCGGTGGTGAGCTGTTGGAGGTCCACGATTGTCCTCCTCAAAGGAACTTGTGCGGACGTCGCTGGCGGGCTCATCTATTGCAGAGGACCCGATAATCAGACCTGGTTTCCGACGCTAGAGAGGCACCACAGTGCTGTCAAATCTGGCAGTCCTGGCGCAGAAAACAGCGGATTCGGCCCGCCGGGCTCAGGAAACAGCGGATTCGGCCCGCCTGGAGCCGGCCCCGGTAAGGGCGTTAAAAGCGGGCCGAGAAGTAGGCTGAGTTCATGTCCGCCGAGATGACATCGGGGGAACCGGCAACTACTCGGGCGACCCTTGCCGAGGTCGCCGCACTCGCCGATGTCTCCATCTCAACGGTCTCCAAGGTGCTCAACGGCCGCGGCGGCGTCTCGGAAGAAACCCGTGCTCGTATTGAAGCGCTCCTTCAGGACCACCAGTACAACAGGCGTAGTCCAGGCCCAAATCATGCTCCGCTGATCGAGGTGCTGTGCTTTGAGATCGCCAGCTCATGGGCTGCCGAGGCCATCGCAGGGATCGAACGGCTGGCTCGTGAGCACGGCGTGGGCATGGTGGTTTCGGGGACAAACGACCGCCAAAAGCCGGACTTGGACTGGATCGAGGGGGTTCTGAACCGCCGCCCAGTTGGGGTCATCCTGGTCGCCTGCAATCTTCTGGATGCCCAGCAACGGCAGCTTCGCTCACGCAGTATTCCGTTTGTCATGCTAGACCCCACGGAGCAACCGGCTCCCGACGTACCGTCAATCGGCTCCGCGGACTGGAGCGGCGCGTACGCCGCCACGCGACACCTGATCGAGCTCGGTCATCGCGAGATCGCAATCATCACCGGCCCGGAGGACATGATGGCCGCGACAGCTCGGCTGTCCGGCTTCCGAGCCGCCCTGGAGGCCGCGCGCATCCCGCTCGACCCCAAGTACGTGCGGCGTGGCGAATTCCACCACAGCGACGGACTCATCGAGGGCCGTGCGCTTCTCTCCTTGCCCCTGCCGCCGACGGCGATCTTCGCCTCCTCCGACGTCCAAGCACTCGGCGTGTACGAGGCGGCGCGATCGCTTGGGGTGCCAATCCCCTCGGAGCTGTCGGTGGTTGGATTCGACGATCTCAAGATCGCCCGATGGGCAGGACCAGCGCTGACCACGATCCGCGTCCCCATTGCCGAGATGGCCGAGCAGGCCGTGCATGTTGTGCTCAACCTTGCCCAAGAGCGGGCGCCTGCTTTCTCCCGGATTGATATGGCGACGACGCTCGTGGTGCGGGATAGCACCGATGTTCCGCCCCACCAGTAAATTGCGAAAGTTTCGTTCGTCGAGCTGAAATTTGACGGAATGTAATCCGGCAAGTATCGTTCCGCCTTATCGCGGCGGGTTGGGCTTCTCTGCGACTCGAGGCGTCAGGACAGCGAAGTTTCGTCAGGACAACCTGGGGTAGGTGACGCCCGACGCCATCCGCATCGGCGACTGGTACCAGTCGCCGACGAAGCATCGGCCTGCTTAGGCGTACGTGGATCAAAAGAGGATTCAATATGAAGTTCACACTCCAAACGAAGCTGTCTCTACGGTCGCTTGCGGTAGTGGGTCTGGCTAGCCTCGCGCTAACGTTCGGCGCATGCGGCGGCCCGGTAGGTGGCGGCGGCCAAGGCGCCGAAAAGAACGAGAGCCAGAATCAGAATCAGGCAACCGGACCTGCGACGTCGGGCACCGTCAACTGGTGGGGTTGGACGCCCACCGACACCGCTACCGCGAACGGCTACATCGCCGCGTTCAACAAGGAATATCCCAACATCAAGATCAACTTCAAGCTCGTCTCCATCCCGGACTGGCAGGCAGCACTGACCCCAGCGCTTCGGTCGGAGAGCGGCCCGGACGTCTTTGACATGCAGCCGGGCTCTTACGTCACCAAGTATGGGTCCTTCGCCCAGGACATGACCCCGGTGATCACCAAGGCGTTGGGCGAGGACTGGCAGTCCAAGGTCGCCCCGGCGGGTGTCAGCGGGCTCACCGACAAGAACGGGAAGCTGACCGCCCTGTCCGTCGGCGCGGTCTACTCCGGCACGCTCTGGATCAACAAGGGCCTGTTCGACAAGCACGGCCTGAAGCCGCCGACAACCGTCGACGAGTGGGAGAAGGTCTGCCAGGAGTTCAAGAAGGCCAGTCAGCGCTGCTTCGTCCAGGGCGCGGCAGGCCAGGGCTTCGACCAGGACACCCTGCAGGCGATCGCGAACTCTGTCGAGCCGGGATTCTGGACCAAGGCTTCGAAGGGCGAGGCCAAGTGGAATGAGCCGGCGATGGTCAAGACGCTGGACATCTGGAAGCAGCTGTTCAGCCGCGGCATCATGCAGGAGGGCGCAATCGGCTATCAGCAGTACCCGGACGCCAACAACGACTTCCTCACTGGCAAGTACGCGATGGTCATGATGGGCACCTGGTACACCCAGTACTCGACCGAGAAGGCGATGACAGCGGCGCTCAAGGCCGCCGGTGTCTCCGGTGCAAAGCCGTTCCCCATTCTGCCGATCCAGTTCCCGAACGTCGGGGGCAACACCAGCGAGATGTTCGGTGACGCTGACTACGGCCTGTCGATCTCCACCAAGGCCAAGGACAAGGCGGCGGCCGAGGCCTTCGTCACCTGGCTCACCACCTCACAGGCGGGACAGCAGGCGGTGGCCGACCAGTTGAACGACGTGCCGGCGTTGAAGGGCATCGAGCCGAACTTCGAAGAGATCAACTTCGTCGATCCCGCGACCCAGGAGGCGCCGGTGAAGGACCTGCTGGCCAAGGTCGCCCCCGTCACGCAGCCTCGCTTCGCGCTCCTGAACCAGGATGTCCAGGACGCGATCTTCCAGGCGGCCCAGTCGACGGCTACCGGCAAGGCGACGCCCGAGGAAGCGGCGAACACCCTGCAGGAGGCGGCGGCGGCGGCGCAGTAGCTCCTCGAGCGCTCCGACAAGGGGTACGACGCGATGGCTGGAACATCGATAGCGGAACGCGGGCTTCGCGAAAAGCCCGCGCCCGCGGCAGGCGGCGGCAGGCGGAGCCGCCGCTTGCAACCGCAAGGACTCCACTGGATTCTGCCGGCGCTGGTCCTGAGCGTGGGGCTGATCTACTACTGCATCTGGTACACCGCGGTCATCTCGACGTGGGACTGGGACGGGATCGACCCGAATCCGGAGCGGGTGGGAGCCGAGAACTACATCCGGATCGCCCAAGACCCGATCTTCTGGAAGACCATCCAGCACACGATCGTGTTCTTCGTCGTCACCTTCGTGCTGCAGACCGCACTCGGCCTGATCTTCGCCGTACTGCTGCACTCGAAGGTGAAGCTCGCCGTGGTCTACAAGGTGATCATCTTCATCCCTGTCGTGCTGGCCCCGGCCATCACGGCGCCGGTCTTCCGGCAGATCTACGCGCCGGACGGCCAGTTCAACTCGGTGCTTGAGTTCTTCGGGCTTGGCTTCCTGGCCCAACCGTGGCTCGGCCAGGAGAGCACCGCGCTTGCGGTGATCATGGCGGTCACCGTATGGCAGTGGACCGGCCTGACCTTCGTGCTCTACTTCGCGGCCATGGGCCAGATCGACCAGTCCCTTCTCGAGGCGGCCCGGATAGACGGTGCGGGCAACTTCCGCACGCTGATCCACATCATCTGGCCGGGTGTGCGGGGCACGACGCTGGCCTTGGCGATCCTGAGCGCCATCGGTGCCCTCAAGACCTTCGACCTCCCCTACCTCATCACAGTGGGAGGCCCGAACTACGCCACGGAGTTCCTCGGCACCTACATCTACCGCAAGACCATCCCACAGTCGCACGTCGGCTACGGCGCGGCCCTCTCGATCATCCTGCTCGTGCTAGCACTGGTCATGGCACTCATCCTGCAGGTTCGTGGCGGCGAGAAGCGGGTGGTCCGCTGATGTTCGAGATCCGCACCCGCTGGGGTCGCATCCTGCTGCAGGTCGTGGTCACCCTGCTCGTGCTGCCCTTCCTGTTTCCCCTCGTCGCGATGGTGCAGGGCTCGCTCGCCGGCGACGGTTGGGCAAACTACGAGGCGGTCCTCGCGGTTCCCGGCCTGTGGCGCTTCTTCCTCAACACGGTGGTCATCGCGGCCGGGGTGATCGTTCTGGTCTACATCGTCACCATGCTTGCCGCGTACGGCTTCGGAAAACTGCGCATACGGGGCCGGGAGGTGTACTTCTGGATGCTGTTGGTCTGCCTCACGCTGCCGGAGGTGGTGCTGCTCACCCCGTTGTTCACCACCGCTCAGGCGTTCGGCTTCTTCGACACGTACTGGGCCGTGATCCTGCCGATTGCCGCGCTGCAGGTGCCGTTCGCGGTTCTGCTGGCGCGGAACTTCGTCCAAGGCATCCCCGACGAGCTCTTCGAGGCGGCCCGGGTCGACGGCGGGAGCGTGATCAACGGCTTCCGCCACCTGGTGATCCCGCTGACCCGGCCGATCGCCGCTGCAATCTTGATCTTCACCCTGATCGGGGCCTGGAACAACTACCTCTTCCCCCTGGTGTTCCTGCAGTCCCCCGAGATGCAGACGATCACTCTCGTGCCGCAGTTCTTCGTCGGCCAGTTCAGCAATGACCAGACCAAGATCCTCGCTTCCGCCGTGATCATCGCGATTCCGGAGGTTGTCGCCTATCTGTGCCTGCAGCGCTACTTCGAGCGGGGCCTGGCCGCCGGCGCCATCAAGTAGCCCGTACTCGAAGGAGCATCCGTGCCGCTGATCCAGATCGACCTCGACCGCGAGCTGTTCGACACACACGGCGACCAGCTGAGCGCCGCGGTCCACCAGGCGCAGCTCGACGCGCTCGACATCCCCGTCGACGACCTGTTCCAGGTCTTCACCCCGCACGGCGCGGGCGAGCTGCGCTTCGACCCGGGGTACAACGGGGTCGACCGGCAACGCCTGCTGCTGCTCCGGATCACGATGGTGCACATGTATCCAGTCGCGACCAAGCAGCGCCTCTACGAGTCCATCGTCAAGCGGCTCGGGGAGGCCGGCGTACGCGCGGAGGACATCCTGATCGCCATCGTCGAGAACGGCTTCGAGGACTGGTACGCCGGCCGGCTCTGACAGACCGAACCCCAGAAAGAGGGCTCCTTTCGATGATGCAATACGACGGCGCGGCGCTCCGCGTGCTCTACATCGGTGGCACCGGCACGATCAGCACGTCCTGCGTACGCCTCTCCGTGGAAAGTGGGATGTCGGTGTTCGTGTTAAACCGCGGCAACAACAGCGCGGGGCGAGACATGCCGAAGGGCGTCACCTGGCTGACCGGCGACGTGACGGACGACGCTTCCCTGCTCGCGGCAATCGCGGACCAACGGTTCGACGCGGTGGTCAACTTCTTGTCCTACGACGCCGACGATGCGCACCGGATGGTTGCGATGTTCGGCTCCCGCACTCGGCAGTACGTGCACATCAGCTCCGGGTCCATTTACGCCAAGCCCGTGCAGCAGTCGCCGATCACCGAGTCGACGCCCATCGCACCCAACCCGGTCCTCGAGTACGCCACCGCCAAGTGGGGGGCTGAGCTTGCGCTGCAGCGGGCCCTAACCGAGCACGGCTTCCCGGTCACGATTGTCCGGCCCTCGCACACCTACGACGACGCCAACCCGCCCGTCCCGGGAGGCTGGACGGTCGTGGATCGGATCGCCAGAGGCGCGGAGATTCCGGTACACGGGGACGGAACGTCGCTGTGGACGCTGACGCACGCTGAAGACTTCGCCCAGGGCCTTGTCGGCCTGCTCGGCAACCCGAGGACCATCGGGGAGGTCTTCAACATCACCGGCGAGGACGTCTACACCTGGGACCAGATCTACACCATCATCGCCGACGCACTTGGCGTCGAGGCAAAGCTCGTGCATGTTGCCTCCGAGCTGTTCCCGGTGGTGGCACCCGACTGGTTCTGGTCGGGCGAGGTGCTCGGCGACATCGGCCACACGGGTGTCTTCGACACCACCAAAATCCGGCGGTTCGTGCCCGGGTTCGCGCCAAAGCTGACATTCCACCGTGCTGCCCGGCGCATGGTTCAGTGGCGGGCCGACCACCCGGACACGACCGGCGCTGACCAGGCGACCGATAGCATTCTGGACCGCATCGTCGACGCCTACCACGCGGCGCGAGAGGTCTTCGCCGACCGGGCTCCGCAGCCTGCTGGGATTGGGTTGTGAACCGGTACTCCACTCTGCGCGAACTCGGCGGCGCTGGCCTGGCCGTCACGCCGATCTGCTTCGGGACCAGCCCGCTGGCCAGCATGGCGCAGCTGTACGGGTACGCCGTCGAGGAGGAATGGGCCGTTGCGACCGTTCTGGCTGCCTTCGACAGCCCGGTGAACTTTCTTGACACCTCCAACGGCTACGGCGAGGACGGTGCCGCCGAGCGCCGGATCGGTGAGGCGATCCGGCGTGCCGGTGGACTCCCTCCCCACGTCGTGCTCGCCACAAAGGTCGACCCGGATCCGCGTACCGGCGACTTTTCCGGGGACCGCGTCCGCGTTTCGCTTGAGGAGTCGATGGAGCGGTTGGGTATCGAGAAGATCGCGCTGCTCCACCTCCATGACCCGGAGCGGATCTCCTTCGAGGAGGGAATGGCTCCCGGCGGACCAGTAGAGGCCCTGGTCGATCTTCGCGAGCAGGGGCTGGTCGAGCACCTGGGTGTCGCCGGGGGTCCGGTCGGGCTGCTACAGCAATACCTTGACACCGGCGAGTTCGAGGTCGTGCTGAGCCACAACCGGTACACCCTGCTCGATCGCTCGGCCGAGCCCCTCTTCCGTTACGCGGCTGACCGGGATCTGGGCGTGCTCAACGCGGCGCCGTACGGCGGCGGCATGCTATCGAAGGGCCCGAGCGTGCAGCAGAATTACGCATACGGCTCCCGAGACGACCGGATCCGGGAGGCGGCAGAGACGATGGAGGCGGCGTGCCGGCGCTATGACGTCCCGCTCGCCGCCGCGGCCCTGCAGTTCTCACTGCGATCGGAGCTGATCGACTCGACCGTGGTTGGGGTGTCCTCCCCACAACGGATCAGCCAGACTCTGGAGCTGGCCGCCGTGGCGATCCCAGACGAGCTCTGGTCCGAGCTCGAGCAGGCCGCTCCTCCTCCGGAGCTCTGGTTGCGCTGACGGAGCAACCGGTGTTCGCGACGTATCCCAGCCTGCGGGGGCGGACGGCGTTCGTCAGCGGCGGCGCCTCAGGCCTCGGCGCAGAGTTCGTCAGCCAGCTGGCCAGCCAGGGTGCGCTCGTCGCGTTCGTCGACATCGATGTGGATCGGGGGAAGGCACTCGAGCAGGCCTTGCGGGACGACGGCGCCGAAGCACGCTTTACCGAGTGCGACGTACGAGACATTCCGGCACTGCAGCGCACGATCACACGAGCGGCGGAACAGCTCGGCCCGATTCGGGTGCTGATCAACAACGCGGCCAACGACCATCGCGACAAGGTCGCCGAGATGGACCAGGCGCTGTGGGACGACCGGATCGCCGTCAACGTCCGCCACCACTTCTTCGCCTCCCAGGCGGTCGCAGAGATGATGCGGGACGCCGGGGGCGGTTCGATCATCAACCTCGGATCGATCAGTGCGCACATCGACCTCATGGACCTTCCCGGCTACATCACCGCCAAGGCCGGCGTCGAAGGGCTGACACGAACCCTGGCCCGCGAGTATGGGCCATGGCATATCCGGGTGAACTGCATCATTCCCGGGTGGATTATGACGGAAAAGCAACTCACCGAGTGGGTGACTCCGGAGGCCGAGGAGTCGATCGCTCGGAATCAATGCCTGCCGGACAAGGTGTATCCGGATGACGTGGCCCGGCTGTTGCTCTGGCTGGCCGCGGACGACTCCCGGGCCTGCACCGCCCAACGGTGGATCGTGGACGGGGGCTGGATGTGAGCACTCGCGTGGCGCAGTTCACTGACCCCTGCACGTTCCACGGCGAGGGGCCGTTCTGGGATTCGGCGAACAACCGCCTGCTGCTGGTCGACCTGCTGGCCGGCACGCTTGTGGCAGTGGACGCGGACGGACGCACTCGACGACACAAGCTCGCAACGGTTGCGGCTGCCATTAGGGCCCGACGCGGCGGCGGCTACGTGCTCGCCACGGAGAACCAATTCGTGCTGCTCGGGCGCAATTTGATAGAGCAGCAGCAGTTCCCGCCGGTCTTCACCGACCCGAAGATCCGGATGAACGACGGCGGCTGCGATCCCCAGGGCCGCTTCTACTGCGGAACCATGGCGTACGACGAGACTCCGGGAGCCGGCACCTTGTATCGGCTCGATCCCGACGGCAGCGTCCACGAGACGCTTCGCGAGGTGACCATCTCCAACGGGCTGCAGTGGAATCGGATGGGCGACACCGTGTTCTACGCGGACACGCCCACCGCCCGGATCGACAGCTTCGACTTCGATCCGGCGTCAGGTGCGTTCACCGACCGCCGGATCTTCACCGAGATTTCGGGCGGCGGCTATCCGGACGGCATGGCCATCGATGAGGAGGACGGCATTTGGGTCGCCCTCTGGGGTGGCAGTGCAGTGCACCGCTACGACAGGGCTGGCCGGCTCGACCTCGTCGTCGACCTACCCGTGTCCAACGTGACGGCCTGCGCGTTCGGCGGGCCGAAGCTGCAGAGCCTGTTCATCACGACGTCTCGACAGGGCCTCGAGAAGGACGATCAGCCAGAGGCGGGTGCGGTATTCCGCTACGAGGCGAGCGTGCGCGGTGCCCCGCAGCACGCGTTCGCCGGTTGAGCGCGTCACGCCTGCTGCAGCACTCCGTCGACTCGCCTCGGCAGGCGCCACGGGTTGTCTTCCTGAAGCGGCGGCGGCAGCACGTCGTTCGGCGCGTCCTGGTAGGTGACCGGCCGCAGGAACCGATCGCTCGCTGCGGTGCCGACCGAGGTCGTCTGCACCGACGTGGTTGCTGGATACGGCCCGCCGTGATGCTGGGCATAGGTGACCGAGACCCCCGTCGGCCAACCGTTCCAGACCACGCGGCCGACGCGCTCGGTGAGCACATCCAGCAGCGCCGAGGTAACGGGCTCCTGCCCAGGGGAGTGGATCGTCGCAGTGAGCTGCCCCTCGAAAACCCGCGCGGCGGCTAACAGCTCATCCTCCGATGTGTAGGACACCACAAGCGCGGCCGGACCGAAGCACTCCTGCGTCAATGCCTCGGAGTCGGCGAGCAGCTCCGACACCGTCGTGGCGAGGATCGTGGGCGCCGGATCACCCCCCGGATTGACCTTTCCGGCAATCACCCGCACATCGGGTCGTGCCGCGAGCTGTTCCAACGCCTCGGAGTAGCCCGATCTGATGTGTTCGCTTAGCATCGGCGCCGCCGGTCGCTCGCCGGCAAGCGTTGCGACGCGGTCCTCCAGGCCCGAGCCGGCCGGCACGAATAGCAACCCCGGCTTGGTGCAGAACTGGCCGTTGCCCAGCGAGACGGAGTTGACGAAACCGGCCGCCACCTCATCGGCACGCTGGGCACCCCCCGGCGTCACGAACGCGGGGTTCACGCTGCCGAGCTCCCCATAGAACGGGATTGGCTCTGGTCGCGAGACTGCGAGGTCGAAAAGGGCTCGGCCTCCGCGGAGGGAGCCGGTGAAGGACGCGGCACGGATCCTCGGGTCCTTGACCAGAGCGATCCCCGTCTCGAAGCCCATCACCACAGCGAAGATCCCATTCGGCGCTCCAGCTCCGGCGAGTGCGTCGGACACCTGGCCTCCCATCGCAGCGGAGAGCTCCGGGTGGCTCGGGCTCGCCTTCAGCAGCACTGGGCAGCCCGCGGCAAGGGCGGAGGCGGTGTCGCCACCAGCGACGCTAAAAGCAAAGGGAAAGTTGCTTGCCGCGTACACCGCAACCGGCCCGATGGGCCGCAGCATCCTGCGCAGATCGGGCCGGGCGCCCATTGGCCAGGCCGGATCAGCGTGGTCAATGGTGACCTGCAAGAAGGAGCCATCGCGGAGGATCTCCGCAAAGAGTCGAAGCTGGAACGTGGTGCGCTTCAGCTCGCCCTGCAATCGGTCAATACCGAGATGCGTCTCGCGCGCCGCGATCGGAACTAGCTCCGCCGCCGCGGCGTCAAGCTGGGTCGCCAGATGCTCCAGCCAGTACGCTCGGTCCGAGGGACGAGAACCCACGAGCTCGCGAGCGGCTTTCGCCGCGGCACCGATCAGCCGGTCGAGCTCTTCTGGTGGCGTGTCGCCCGGTTCGTGGCCCTGCGACGGTTCCACGGTCATGGTTACTCCTGGTCGAGATCCCGGCCGACGAGGATGACCGGGTTGGTCAGCGTGCCGATGCGGGGAATGTCGATGGTGACCACGTCGCCGGGCCGGAGGCTGAACGACTCGTCCGGCACGATGCCGGTGCCCGTCAGCAAGACCGCGCCGACCGGGAAGGTGAGCGCCGCCATCAGCCAACCGGCGAGATCCTCGAACCGACGGGTGATGCGTGCGGTGCTGGTGGATCCCTCGAACGCGACCGAGTCACCACGCGAGACGCGGAGGCTGATGTCGAACGGCGGGGCTTGGGCTTCCCAGACGGGAACGATGCCTGGCCCAAGGGCGCACGACCGGTCGTAGACCTTTGCCTGCGATAGATAGAGGGGATTCTCGCCCTCGATGGAGCGGCTGCTGACGTCGTCGCCAACCACGTAACCGAAGATCTCACCTGCGGCATTTAGCACCAGGCCTAGCTCGGGCTCTGGGGTGTTCCAGGGTGAGTCGGCGCGGACTCCGATCGGCTCTCCGTCGCCGACCACCCGCTGTGCTGTGGCCTTGAAGAACACCTCCGGGCGCCTGGCGATATAGACCCGGTCGTAGACGCCGGCCTCGGTCGACTCCTCGATCCGGCCGGCACGGCTCTGCTCGTAGGTGACGCCTGCACCCCAAACCTCCTGGGAGTCCAGAGGCGGGAGCAGGATGCCGCCGAGGTCTGCTGCTACACCAGCGGACTCCACGGCTGCCCGAGCCTCAACGAGTGACATCTGCAGCAGGTTGTCCAGGCCAACCCGCAGTGGAGCGTTCCCAACCTCGGTGCGGACCGCCCAGTGGGCCCCGCCCTCGACTTCGAGCTTGACAAGTTGCACAGTTGGGGCGCTCAATGTGACTCCCGGGCAACCACAGGTCCGCTGGCGCCGACAAGGAAGTCGAGGTCGGCGCCCATGTCAGCCTGCTGCACGTGGTCAACGTAGAGCCGCTCCCAACCGCGCTTCGGGGATGCAAACGCCCCGGTGACGGTCGGCGCCGGAGTCCGCCGGACGAGCTCCTGCTCAGGCACCTCCAGTTGCAGCAGTCGGCGCGGCACGTCAAGCAGGATCGGGTCGCCGTCCTGGGCAAGCGCGAGCGGGCCGCCGGCCGCCGCCTCCGGTGCGACATGCAGCACCACGGTGCCGTACGCCGTGCCGCTCATCCGTCCGTCACACACCCGCACCATGTCACGGACGCCGAGTTCGAGCATCTTCCGCGGCAGCGGCAGGTTCGCCACCTCGGGCATGCCTGGGTACCCCTTCGGACCACAGCCACGGAGTACGAGCACCGAGTCTGGTGTCACAGGTAGCTGGGGATCATCGATTCGCGCACGGAGATCCTCGACGGAGTCGAATACGACTGCCGGTCCCCGGTGCACCAGCAGCTCGGGGCTCGCTGCCGCGGGCTTCACGATGGCGCCGCGAGGAGCAAGGTTCCCACGAAGTACCGCGATGCCGGCGTCTTCTTGCAAGGGCCTATCCCGAGGTGTGATCACGTCGGCGTCCCAGACCGGGTGGCCGTCCGCGGCTTCGACAAGGGTGGCACCCGTCACCGTGATCGCAGTCGGATCGAGCAGGTCGGAGATCTGCGACAGCACGGCGAGCGGCCCGCCCGGACGGAACAAGTCCTCCATGAGATAGGCGCCGGCTGGCTGCAAGTTGACGAGCAGCGGGACACCGGAGCCGATCCGGTCGAAATCTTCGAGGCTGAGATCGATCCCGAGACGCCCTGCGATGGCGAGCAGGTGTACGACAGCATTCGTCGATCCGCCGATGGCCGCGAGCGTGACGATGGCGTTGTGAAAGGACGCCCGGGTTACGACCGAGGAAATGGTCCCGCCTTGTTGCACAAGCTCAACGGCCAGCCGACCGGATTCGTGCGCACCTTCCAGGAGCCTGCTGTCCGGTGCCGGAGTGCCGGCTAGCCCGGGGATGGTCATGCCAAGCGCCTCAGCCATGATGCTCATGCTGGAGGCGGTACCCATGGTGTTGCAGTGGCCCCGGCTTCGGATCATCGACGATTCGGACCGAAGAAACAGCTCCGACGACAAGGTGCCGGCGCGGACTTCTTCGCTCAGCCGCCAGACGTCGGTACCGCAGCCGAGCGGTTGCCCCCGGAAGGTTCCGTTCAGCATCGGTCCACCCGAGATCACGATCGCCGGGAGGTCGACACTGGCCGCCGCCATCAACAGTGCTGGAATCGTCTTGTCGCAGCCGCCGAGCAGCACCAGTCCGTCGATGGGGTTGGCGCGGAACATCTCCTCCATCGCCATCGCCGCCATGTTCCGCCACAGCATGGCGGTCGGCCGGACCTGGGTCTCCCCGAGCGAGACGACCGGGAGGTTCAACGGGATGCCGCCCGCCTCGTAGACCCCCTGCTGCACCGCGGCTCCCACCTCGTTGAGGTGGGAGTTGCACGGTGTCAGGTCGGAGGCGGTATTGGCGATCGCGATCTGCGGGCGGCCCGAAAAGGCGCTCGACGGCATTCCGCGCCGCATCCAAGCTCGGTGTAGGTACGCGTTGCGATCATCCCCGGCGTACCACTCGCTGCTACGCAACATTCCCATCAGCATGCCCCCATTGCCCACTTCCTGCGACCGGCCACTCAGGGCTGAAGGATGGTGCGGCCGATACCGCCCGATTGCAACTCGGCATAGGCTTCGTTCACCTCGGTGAGCGGCCGACGGCCACCGATCAGTTCGTTCAGGGGAAGCCGGCCGGTCAGATAGAGCGCAAAGATCCGAGGTAGGTCGAGGCGCGGATTGCTGGCGCCGTAGAGCGCGCCGACGATCCGCTTCTGCCGCTGCACAAGCTCGTTGATCGGTACCGCGACCGTGGCATCGACGCTGCTCAGCCCAACCGCGACGAGCGTGCCGGCGGGCCGCAGGCACTCGACCGCCTGCCGCATGGTGTCCGGGCGGCCGACGGCGTCGATCATCCAGGGCACACCACCGTCGGTGAGCCCGAGCACCCGGTCGACAACGTCGCCAGCTCGTGCGTCCAGGATATGCGTGGCGCCAACCCGTTGTGCGACCTGGAGCTTGGCCGGGTCGATGTCGATCGCGATCACGGGATGGGCTCCGATGAGCGCAGCGCCCATGACAGCCGCAAGGCCGACGCCGCCGGTGCCGAAGATCGCAAGCGGCTGGCCGGTCGCCCGGTGTACCGCGTTCAGCACAGCCCCGACGCCTGTGATCACCGCGCATGCGGAGATGGCTGCGATCTCCGGCGGCACGCCGTCCGGCACCGGCAGCAGGCTGGTCTCGGAGACCACCACCCGCTCCGCGAAGCACGAGACGCCCATCAGGTGGTGGATGCGATCCGCGCCCTGGTGCAGGCGGGTGGTGCCGTCCATCAGCCCGTTCGTCGTCCCGAGTACTCGGCCGAACCGGCACAGCACCGGGTTGCCCGCCACGCACGCCTCGCACTCGCCGCAGCGGGGCCGCCAGAGGAGGGCGACCCGGTCACCGACCGAGAGGCGGCCGCTGGCGCCGGGACCGAGGGCCTCGATGATGCCGGCACCCTCATGGCCCACCACGAGAGGCAGCTTCGCCTTAAGGTCGCCCACCATGTAATGCAGGTCGCTGTGGCAGACGCCGGCAGCCTCGATCCGGACACCGACCTCCCCTGCCCTGGGCTCATCCAGTTCGACGTCCTCGAGCTGGAGCGGCGCACCGATTTTCCGCAGGACCGCCGCCCTCATGGAAGGGATTCCGCGGCAAGATCATGCTGCAGCTCGGCGAGGAGTGGTTCCCGCACGGCGCAGGAGTCGAATGCGAACGAGTCGGCGAGCGCGTCAAGCACGGTGTCGTCGAGGCCGCGGAATAAACTTGCGTACTCGTAAGCGAGCGGCTGGGCGATCGTGATGTTAAGCAGCAACGTGCGCACCCAGTCGAACCGGCCCCAGGGGTAGGGATCGAAGTCGGGAAACTCCCGCGCGATCAGGTCTTGAACTGGCTGCGTCACTTCGGCCACACCGATTCCGTCGCTGCCCCACTGGTCGGCGGCAAGCCGGTTTTTCTTGGCCACGAAGTCGTCGAACCGGCGACGATACGGGGTGTCCGGCCGAACTGAGACCAGACCCTGCCGACCGATGTCCTTGTACATCCACAGCGCCCAGCTCGCCGAATGCCGCCGATAGAGGTCGAGCTGGTCGGCGAGGATGCCGCGGAGGCGCGCGTCTTCGGCCTCGTTCCCGGTGTAGATCGGTCCGAATTCGCCGACCAGGATGGGGGTGCCGGTCGATCGCGCGTACGCCGATCGCTTCAGGAACTTCTGCTCCGCTTCCTCGCGGCTGTAATGAGGGCTGCGCCCGAGGCCGGCATTCACATAGTCGTGCAACGTGTAGACGGCGTTCTCGAAGGGCTCGTCGAAGATGTCGAACTCCGTCGCGTAGGTGTTTCCGTCGAGGAAGACGGTGTGGTCCGGGTCCACCGCCCGGATCGCCGTGACGAGCCGCCTGTAGAAGGGCGCCACGACGCTGCGAGACTCATCCGCCGGCTCGTTCAACAGGTTGTACCCCGCCACCCAGGGGTTGCCCTTGTAGTGGTCTGCGATAGCCTCCCACAGGTTCACGACCCGGTCCTGGAAGTGCAGGTGGTCCCAGAACGCGGGGACATGCGTGGGATTGTCGGAGTGCCAGTGGTGGTTCTGTGAGCCGGGCAGCGCGTGCAGGTCGACGATCGAGTAGACGCCGTGGCGGGCCAGCGCGTCGACGGCCCTGTCGAGATGGCGAAAACCATCGGCCTTGATCTCGAACGGTCGTGTGTCGTCCTCGAAATGCTTGTAGCCAACGGCGATTCGCGCAAGGTTGAAGCCTGCCGCGCCGAGGAATGCCGCGTCCGACTCATCGAAGAACCGGGTCAGGAGGCGCTCGAAGAAACGCTCGGCCCGGTCGTCGCCGATCGCTCGCCGTACCTCGCGTCGCATCAGCGTCTCGTTCGCCGAATACCCGTTGATGAAGTTCTCCATATTGAGCCAACCACCGAGGCAAACTCCGCGAAGTAGCAGCGGATCGCCGTCAGGGCCGAGGAATGACGACCCGGAGGTTTGGATCGTCGGCATTCTAGCAATCATCCGACTCCTACGTAGAAAAGTTTCGCCGAACGGAGAGGGATTTTTTCTCATGTCAACTTACGGACCGGACCAACGAGCGTCAAGCGGGAGTGGCCAACTGCTGCAGTTTGCTGCTGCAAGTGTCTGAGTCCAGATTGGCGGCGTCAGCCCGCGGGCAGGCCAAGTGAGCCGGGACCAGGGGTTTTCAGATGGCCGGCTGGTCGTCATCACAGCTGATGGGCGCATAGCCCCTTGAAGAAGCCCTGTTTCCGGATAGCGGAAATTTGTATCCGGAGGAGCCTTTCCACCGTCATGGGCCCACGCGTACGCTCTAACCACGAACCCAACCTCCGCCGCAGCCGGTGGCTGCCGAAGTGACAAGCCGCGCCATGGGCCGCCGACGGACAGTCAAACCGGACAGAGGGAGCCGATGATCACACCTGACGCAACGGTCAACGGCCGCACAGTGGCCTTCGGCAACCTGCCGCCACACACCACCGCGCTGGACTGGATCCGCGGCCTCGGCTTTACCGGTGCCAAGGAGGGTTGTGCCGAGGGTGAGTGCGGGGCCTGTGCGATCCTGGTGGCGCGCCCGAGCACGACCGGCGACAACACGACGGAGTGGGTCTGCATCAACGCCTGCCTCATTCCGGCGGCGAGTCTCGAGGGGCAGGACGTGCTCACTGCAGAGGGCTTGGGTTCTCCTGACGATCTTCATCCGGTCCAGCGTGAGATGGCAGTGCGCGGCGGCTCGCAATGCGGCTACTGCACACCGGGTTTCATTTGCTCAATGGCCGCTGAGTACTATCGCGCGGGTCGCGCCGCTGATGCCCACCCCGGGGCAGCCGACGAGCCCGAACATGGCGCGAACGGCTTTGACCTGCACGCGATGAGTGGCAACCTCTGCCGCTGCACGGGGTACCGGCCGATCCGGGATGCTGCCTACGCCCTGGGCGAGCCCGCTGCCGACGATCCGATCGCGCAGCGCCACTCCGAGGCTGCACCGGTATCGCCAGCCACCCGAATCGCCAATAACGGCGCGGAGTACGCACGGCCCGCCGACCTGACAGCGACCCTCGAGCTGATCCACCAACGTCCCGACGCGGTCCTCGTGGCCGGCTCGACGGACTGGGGTGTGGAGGTCAACCTCCGCGGGCGCCGGGCGCCGTTCGTGGTGGGCATCGACCAGGTCCCGGAGCTGCGCGAGATGCGAGTCGACGACGATGCCTTCACTCTCGGTGCGGCACTCACCCTGACCGAACTGGAGCGCCGCCTCGACGGAGCCATCCCGTTGTTCGACCAGGTGTTTCCGCAATTCGCGTCGCGACTGATCCGCAACGGCGCGACGCTCGGCGGCAATCTCGGCACGGCCTCACCGATCGGCGACTTCCCCCCCGCGCTGCTCGCGCTCGAGGCAGAACTCGTGCTCGCCTCCGTCGACGGCGAGCGTACGGTCCCGCTGGCCGACTACTTCACCGGCTATCGGGAGACGGTCCGCCGGCCCGACGAGCTGATCAAGGCGATCCGGATCCCGCGTCCGCTGGCGCCACTGGCCGCATTCCACAAGATCGCCAAGCGGCGTTTCGACGACATCTCCAGCGTCGCCGTCGGGTATGCCGTCCGGCTGGACGGCGGTGTCGTAGGGCACGCCCGGATCGGGCTCGGCGGCATCGCTGCCACTCCGCTGCGGGCATCGGCGACAGAAGCCGCCTTGGTCGGCCAACCGTGGACCGAGGCGACGGTAGCGGCCGCCGCGGAGGTGATGGCCGCCGAAGGCACCCCGATCGACGACCAACGGGCGAGTGCGGCCTTTCGTGCGGCGATGATGGGCCAGTCGCTACTGAAGTTCTACTACGAGAGCACGGCAGGAGCGCTCACATGAGTCACCTCTCCCAGCGACCCGATTCCGCCCCGGACTCGTACGAGGTCGGCAAGGCCATCCCGCACGAGTCCGCGGCACTCCACGTCACCGGACTCGCGCTCTACACCGACGACCTCGTCGCGCGCACCAAGGACTGCCTGCACGCCTACCCGGTGCAGGTCTTCGTCGCGAAGGGCAAGATCACCAAGCTCGACGTGCAGCCCGCGTACGAGGTGCCCGGCGTGGTCCGCGTGCTGACCGCCGACGACGTGCCGGGCGTCAACGATGCCGGCGTCAAGCACGACGAGCCGCTGTTCCCGTCGGAGGTTAAGTTCTTCGGTCATGCCGTCTGCTACGTGCTCGCCGAAACGCTGGAGGCAGCGCGGCTCGGCGCGGCGGCCGTTGTGGTCGAGGTGGAGGCCGAGCCGGCGCTGGTCAAGGTCACGGAGGCCATCGAGGCGCGAGAGTTCCAGGGTGCACAGCCCACCGTTCAGCGCGGGGACGTCGATGAGGGCCTGCGCACCGCTAGCCACGTGTTCTCCGGGGTGTTCGAGTTCTCCGGACAGGAGCACTTCTACCTGGAAACCCATTGCGCCTTGGCCCACGTCGACGAGGCGGGTCAAATCTTCGTACAGTCCAGCACCCAGCACCCTTCCGAGACGCAGGAGATCGTCGCCCATGTCCTAGGCAAGCACAACCACGAGGTCACGGTGCAGTGCCTGCGGATGGGAGGCGGCTTCGGCGGTAAGGAGATGCAGCCGCACGGCTTCGCCGCGGTCGCGGCCCTGGGCAGCATCGTGACCGGCCGCCCGGTGCGGCTACGCCTCAACCGCACTCAGGACATCACCATGTCGGGCAAGCGGCACGGCTTCCACGCGGAGTGGCGAGTCGGCTTCGACGACCACGGCGCTCTCGTGGCTCTCGAGGCGACCCTGACCGCCGATGGCGGCTGGAGCCTTGATCTGTCCGAGCCAGTGCTGGGCCGGGCACTGTGCCACATCGACAATGCGTACTGGATTCCGAACATCCGGGTCAACGGTCGGATCGCCAAGACCAACAAAACCTCCAACACTGCCTTCCGTGGGTTCGGCGGTCCGCAGGGAATGATCGTGATCGAGGACATCCCTGGCCGCTGTGCGCCGCTGCTCGGGCTGAGGCCGGAGGAGCTACGACGTCGGAACTTCTATGCCGAAGGACAGACCACTCCCTACGGTATGCCGGTCCGTCACGCCGACCGGATCCGCGCGGTGTGGGATCAGGTGCACAAGGACGCCGACCTTGATCGCAGGCGCGCTGAGATCGCGGCGTTCAACGCTGAGCATGTCCACGTCAAGCGGGCGATCGGAGTGACCCCGGTCAAGTTCGGGATCTCGTTCAATCTGACCGCGTTCAATCAGGCCGGCGCGCTGGTACACGTCTACAAGGACGGCTCGGTGCTCATCAACCACGGTGGCACCGAGATGGGTCAGGGGCTGCACACCAAGATGCTGCAGGTCGCCGCGACCACGCTCGGCGTGCCGCTGGCCAAGGTGAGGCTGGCCCCGACCCGGACGGACAAAGTGCCCAACACCTCGGCCACGGCAGCATCGTCCGGTGCCGACCTTAACGGGGGGGCGGTGAAAAACGCCTGCGAGCAGATCCGCGAACGGCTCGAGCGGGTTGCCGGCGCAGCACTCGGCGTGCCACCCGCCGAGGTGCGCTTCGTCGACGGTATTGCGTACGGCTTGGGCCAAGACGAGGGCGTCCCGTGGGAGGAGGTCGTCCGAACTGCGTACTTCCAGCGGGTGCAGCTCTTCGCCGCCGGCTACTACCGCACCGCAGGTCTGCACTGGGACTCCGCGACGATGACGGGCTCGCCGTTCAAGTACTTCGCCTACGGCTGCGCAGCGACCGAGGTCGAGGTCGATGGTTTCACCGGCGCCTACCACACACGGCGTGTCGACATCGTGCACGATGTAGGCGACAGCCTGTCTCCGCTGGTCGATCTCGGCCAGATCGAGGGAGGCTTTGTTCAGGGCGCCGGGTGGCTCACCCTCGAAGACCTGCGGTGGGACGAGAGCGACGGGCCGAACCGCGGCAGGCTGACTACCCAGGCGGCGAGCACCTACAAGCTGCCGAGCTTCTCCGAGCTGCCCACCGAGTTCAACGTGACGCTGCTCGAGCGTGCCCACGAGGAGGGTGCGGTGTATGGCTCGAAGGCAGTCGGCGAGCCACCGCTAATGCTGGCCTTCTCGGTTCGCGAGGCGCTCCGTCAAGCCGCTGCGGCGTTCGGTCCCGAGGGCACCAGTGTCGACCTGGCTTCGCCGGCCACGCCCGAGGCGGTGTGGTGGGCACTCACCGAGGCGGCGAAGGGCCACGAGCACGGTCATGTTATTGACGGTGTCGAGGGCGCTCACCCCGAGCCGTCAGACCCGACGGTGCCTGCCCGCCATCCCGAGTCGGAGGTGCGGCAGCACATGATACGCGGCCTCCCAACCCTGACCAGGACTTGACGGGCCCCAGAAGGCATGATCGAGATGGACTGGCTTTCTGCGGCCGAGGGCCTGCGCTCCCGCCGGGAGGCGGGAGTCTTGGTGACCCTTGCAACCGTTCGCGGGCATTCCCCGCGCGCGGCAGGAGCGAAGATGGTGGTCTCGGCGGAGGAGACCTGGGGCTCGATCGGGGGCGGCAACGTCGAGGCGGTTGCCGTCAACCGGGCCCGCGGTTTGCTCGCGGAGTTTGCGACCGAACCGACGACCTTCATCGCGAACCTGTCGGACAAGGCTCCCGTGGAGCACGGAGTGCAGTGCTGCGGTGGCGAGGTGACTGTGCTGCTCGACCCGCTGCCCATCCTGCCCGCCGTAGCCATCTTCGGCGTTGGACACGTCGGACTGGAGCTGGCCCGTATCCTGGCCCGACACGACCTCGACCTGCACCTGGTCGACTCCAGGCCACAGCAGCTCAGCGATGTCGAACTCGCTCCGCTCGTCGACGCGACCGCGCGAATCCACACCCATCACGTGCCGGTGCTGCCCGAGCTGGTGCTCGGCGAGCTCCCAGTCGGCACCCACGTGCTGGTGATGACCCACGACCACGCCGAGGATGCCGCCCTGATCGACGCTGCGCTGCGCACCGACCACCTCGGCTCGATCGGGCTGATCGGCTCGTCGGCCAAGTGGACCCGGTTCCGCAAGAAACTCCTGGACGACGGGCACAAGCCGGCTGCGCTGGAGCGGGTGACGACTCCGATCGGCCTGCCGGAGCTGACCGGCAAGGATCCTGCCACCATCGCGGTTGGGGTCGCGGCCGCGCTGCTGGTCGCCTTTGAGCGCGAGGCGGCTGCCGCCTCCAGCCAGCGGACCGGGTCGATCGAGCAGTCCAGGGCAGTCGCCGAGGCTGAGCCCGAGCCGATCGACGAGCGCCGATGACGATCTTCCACGGCACCTTCCTCGACGTCCCGGACAGCCCATTCACCGGCGGCACGCTGCGCACGGCAGACGCACTGCTAGTACGCGACGGCGTCATCGGAGCGCGCGGAAGGCTCGCCGAGCTGCAGCGCAGCCACTCCGGCGAGCAGATCGTCGACCTGACCGCTGGCCTCGTCTTGCCAGGGTTTGTCGACACCCACGTGCATTTCCCGCAGGTGCGCATGATCGGTGCGCTCGGCATGCCGTTGCTCGACTGGCTCGAGCACAGCGCGCTGCCCGAGGAGGCCCGACTTGCCGACGTGGACTACGCCCGTGACGTGGCTCGCGACTTTCTGACGGGGCTGGTGAGGGCCGGCACCACCACAGCGTTAGTCTTCGGGGCCCACTATCCGGCTGCGGTCGATGTCCTGTTCTCGGAGGCCTCGCAGCGCGGCGTCCGTGTCACCACTGGGCTGGTGGTCAGCGACCGGGTGCTCCGCGATGACCTGCTGACCACGCCCGAGCGCGCGTACGACGAGGGTCGTGCGCTGGCCGAGCGGTGGCACGGATCGGGGCGGCTGCGCTATGCGGTCACCCCGCGCTTCTCGTTGTCGTGCTCCGATGCCCTCCTGGAATCCTGTGGCTCCCTGCACAAGGACGTCGATGGATTGTGGTTCACCTCCCATATCAACGAGAACCGCGCCGAGATCGCAGCCGTGACCGAGCTGTTCCCCGACAGTGCCGACTACCTCGCGACGTACGGCCGATATCAGCTGGTCGGCGAGCGAAGCGTCTTCGCCCACAACCTCCACGCGTCCGCGGCGGAACTGGTTACGCTGGCACAGGCCCAGGCGAGCGTTGCGCACTGCCCGACGAGCAACTCCGCCCTGGGCAGTGGACTTTTCCCGCTGCGCGAGCATGTCTGGAGCGGGGTTCGAGTCGCGCTGGGATCAGACGTCGGCGCCGGCACCGGATTCTCATTGCTCAAGGAAGGCCTGCAGGCGTACTTCATGCAGCAGCTGTTGGGTGAGGCCGGTCTCCCCCTGACCTCCGCGCATCTGCTGTACCTATCCACGGCGTCCGGTGCCGCGGCGCTTGGGCTGGCCGGTCAGGTGGGCGAGTTCTCGATCGGGAGCGAGTTCGACGCGGTGTGGCTAAGTCCAGTCGAGGGCTCGACGCTCGATTGCGGGTTGCGCAACGCCGACTCGGCCGACCAGGCGCTCGCCAAGGTGTTCGCCCTCGGCACCGATGCCGACGTCGCGGGGGTATGGATCGGCGGCGTGCAGGTCAGCGGGTGAGCCGCCGCTAGGGTGCGGGTCTAAGACCTCCCAGTGGTTGGTTGTCACCGCTCGAGCAGCCGCTCGATGCGCAGCCGGGTGATGCGTCGGTGCTCTTCTGCAGCCACCCGTAGTTCGGTGTCGGGGTCGTTGCCGAGCCGGTCGGTGAGCGCGGCGAGGATCTCCTCGGCGGAGCGACCAGCCGCCGAGATAAGGAATACGTGCCCGAACCGCTCTTCGTACTCGGCGTTACCGGCTGCGATGGCCGCCTGCACGTCCTGGTCGGCATTGCCGACGCCAGCCTGCTCCTGCTTGGAGAACTCGGCGGATTTGCCCCCGCGCTCCCCGATGCGTGGGTGAGCGTCGAGCGCCTCGAGCCATTCCTGCGGTTCCAGCGCCATCCAGGTCTGGTCGGCAGCTTCCAGCAGCGCATCAACGTCGTCGTACGGGCGCCTGGCCGCCACTTGAGTGGCCCACTTGCGGGAATGGCATACCAGCAAGAGCGCGCCGATCGCTTCCTTCTTCTTCAACTCGTTGAACCACCGAAGCTGCCGCTCCTCCACGATGCTCGTCATGCGGCATTCTCCGGCCAGATGCGCCGCACGCGCCGCGCAAGGTCGGCCCGCAGGTCAGCGATGTCGGCGTTCATCAGGTGTCCATCGCTAACGACCGGCTCACCGTCGACGAAGACGTGTCGAGCGGTACGTTCGGGCCCCAGGACCAACCCGGCGATCGGGTCGAGGACATCAGCGAGATCTTCACCCGGCCATACCACCACATCGGCGCGGAAACCGGGCTCGATCCGGCCCACATCGTCGCGGCCAAGACACCGGGCGCCGCCCTCAGTGGCCAATGCCAGTGCGTCGAGAGGCGCGAACGTCGTCGCCGACAGGTCGCGCTGCCGTGCGAGGAACAGCGCCATCCGCATTTCCGGGAACAGAGTGCCTATCTCGTTACTCGCCACACCGTCTACGCCGAGACCTACCGGCGCACCGGCGGTCGTTAGGTCCACCACCCGCGCGATACCAGAGCCCAGTCGGGAGTTGCTGGATGGGCAGTGGGCGATCCCAGTCGACGTCTCACCTAGCCGAGCTACTTCGAGATCGTTGAAGTAAATCCCGTGGGCGATCCACACGTCGGGCGCTATCCAGCCAAGGTCATCGAGCAGTTCGAACGGACGCTTGCCGAAGCGAGCCAGGCAGGTCTCCTCCTCGTCGAGTGTCTCGGCGAGGTGGGTATGCAGCCGCAGGCCGAGCTGCCGCGCCAACGCCGCCGACTCGCTCATCAGCTCCGGAGTGACGCTGAACGGGCTGCAGGGCGCGACCGTGATCGTGATCCGCTCGCCGTCGTGCAACCGCTCGTACACCGACTGGGTCGAGGCGAGAATCGCGTCGAGTTCCTCCACCACCGAGTCCGGCGGCAACCCGCCCTTGCTCTGCCCGAGGTCCATCGAGCCTCGCGCGATGTACGCCCGGATGCCGATCCGACGGACCGACCTGGCGATAGCGTCGAACACCGAGTCATCACCGCCCGGGACGACGTAGTGGTGGTCGGCCGCCGTTGTACAGCCGCTCAGCGCCAACTCGCCCAACGCAACGGCTGATGCTGCCTCCACGTCATCCGGAGTGAGCCGGGCCCATACCGGGTACAAGGTCGTCAGCCAGCCGAACAGGGTGCAGTCGAACGCCCAGCCGCGGGTCATCCACTGGTAGAAGTGGTGGTGGGTGTTGATCAGGCCCGCCGTGATGATGTCGCCGTCGACCCGGACGATCTGGTCGCCCGGCTCATCCGGCACCGATCCGACGGCGGTGATCTGCCCGCCGTCCATCGCAACGTCTCCCGGCCAACGGGCGCCCCGCAGCACTAATCGACTCACTGACGCGCTCCTGGGGATCCCCCATGCCCCTGGGGTCGTGTCCATCGTGGCGTCACCCGGCCAGCTGCTCCTCGAGTGGCTCTTCCTCGACGATGTCGAGCAGGCGGAGGTTGGCGATCTTGGCGATCTCCACCAGGGCGGTGGCCTGCTCGGCGGCGGGGGAGTTCTGGAGGCGGGCGTTGCCCGCCCGGAGGATGGTCTCCTTGGTGTTCTCCCGGATGGCGATGATCAGCGGGAAACCGAACTTCTTCCGGTACGCGGAGGTGAGATCGCCGAGGTTGTTGATCTCGTCGCTGTCGAGGCGGTCGAGTCCGGCGAACGCCTGGTCCTTCACCGACAGCACCGACGCAGTTGTGTCCGCACGGAACACACTGCCGATATCTGGATACGACTGGATGAGCTCGAGCTGCTTGTCCGCTGGGGCTTCGAAGAGGACGTCGTGGAAGGCCCGCCGCAGTGCGTACACATCCTCGTACGGGCGAGCGTCGTATGCCTGCTCGGCAATCCAGGGCGGGCCCTGGAAGAGTCCGCCGAACTCAGCGACGAACTGCTCGCGATCCATCTGGTTGACCTGGTCGATGCTGAGCACATCGTCATGCTGCGGGGTGGGAAGCACCTTGGTCACCAGGTTGCTTTTGCCACCCCATACGTTGAAGATCAGGTTCAGCAGGATCGCGGTGATGCTGCCCATGGTGATGCCGCTGTTGATGATCGTTCGTACGCCTTCGGGGAACTCCGCAAAGATCGTCGGGTAGACCGTCGGCGTGATCGCCATGGCCAGGCTGATCGCCAGGATGATCACGTTGCGCTCGTCGTGGAAGTCCACTCGGCGCAGGATCTGGATCCCGACTACGGCAACGGTGCCGAAGAGCGCGTACGACGCTCCGCCCAGCACCGGCGGCGGGATGGCCGCCACGGCCGCCCCCACCTTGGGGAAGATGCCGATGATCATCATGAACAGGCCTGCGGTCGCCACCACATACCGGCTCTTGACCTTGGTCAACCGAACCAGCCCCACGTTCTCGGCGAAGCAGGTGTAAGGGAACGAGTTCAGGAGGCCACCGAGCGTCGTGGACAGACCGTCGGCGCGCAGTGCACGGGCGACGTCGCTCTTGTCGACCGGCTTGTCGACGATGTCGGCACACGCGAAAACATCACCGGTGGTCTCGACCATGGTGATCAGCATGACGATGACCATTGCGATGATGGCTGCGATGTTGAAGGTCGGTGCTCCGAAGTGGAACGGCGTAGTGACGCCGAAGATGGCCGCATCCCCAACCCGGCTGAAGTCCGTGAACCCGAATATCGCCCCGACGGCCGTGCCGACGACGAGCCCGATCAGGACGGCGATCGTCGCCACGAAACCCTTGAAGAACTTGTAGAGCGCGAGGATGAAGACCAGCGTGAAGGCTGCCAGCGCAAGGTTGCGCAGCGCACCGAATGTCGGCGGCTCAGTGAATTGGCTGGCACCTCCACCACCCGCGTCGAGGGCAGCCACGGAGAGCAGCACGACCCCGATGATCGTGATGACGGTGCCGGTGACGACAGGTGGGAACAGCCGGATGAGGTTGGCGAAGAAGGGCGCGACCAGGAACGTGACGATCCCGGCGATGATGACCGCGCCGAAGATCGCCCGTAGCCCAGGCACGCCCCCGCCCTCGGCTAGCCCGATGCTGATCATCGGCGACACGGCGGCAAAGGTAACGCCCTGCAGCAAGGGCAACCGCACGCCGATCTTCCAGAAGCCGATCGTCTGGATGATCGACGCGATCCCACAGGTAAACAGGTCTGCGTTGATCAGGTAGGCCAGCTGCTCCGGAGACAGACCGATCGAACTGGCGAGCAGAATCGGGACGATCACCGCGCCTGCGTAGAACGCCAGCACGTGCTGGAACCCGTAGACGGCCAGCTTGGGTACCGGCAGTATTTGGTCGACAGGGTGGACCGCGGCCTTGTTCTTCTCGGTTTGTGCGACGTCCTGCGCCATGATGGTCCTCTCCTTCGGCGCCGCGGCCGGCACGAGTCGCGACGTAGTTATGTCGTCAGTCAGTCAGCCGGTCGAAGCGGCTGGTTTGACGGACAGGGCGATGTAGTCCGGCCGTACCCGGATAGGGTTCAGGGACGTTGGAAGCACGTAGTGGGTACAGCCGACCAGCAGGTGGGCGCTGGTTAGTTGGTCAAGGGCATCAAAGACCCCCGCGAGGGTCGTCGGTCTGGCAACCAGCACGGTGACCTCTTCTCCGCGCCCCGGTGCCAGCGCACGCAAGCGTCGGCTCAGTTTCCGTAATGCGAAAGGATCATTCCACTACCGGGCCGACCGTACCTCCGAGCGCACCGCACCGTCAAGCACATGGGAACCGTGGCGTGGTCGCGCTGGACGTTCTCCGCGCGGCGCCGCCGGAGACGTGCACGGCGGTGTTACACATCAAACCACTGACTGCGTGATCATCTTCATGGCAACCGACTCCGATGGGCGGCCGGCGCCGGTTCCTACGTGGACGGCAATGCTGGAGAGCCATTGCGTTCAGAAGATCAGCCACTTCCGGGGAGGGGGTCTGGAGTGAGAACCCTCTAGGCGTCCACCGCATGCTGCGCGAGGCCGGCCTTGCGGTGTTGATCACCTCCTCAGGGCGGCGCATAGGGGAGGGTCGTCGGCGGCCGACGCATCCTCTTACCTTTCCGCATTCTCTGTACCCCAACCATTCCTTTAGGGCGAAGGCGGCTACTCCCGCAGGAGGCAAGGATTACATGGGGCTAGCCAGGCAAGGTCTGACAAAGTCGGCTTGCGTTTTCGTTAGCCAAAATCTATCATCCGCGATACGGAAGTCACCGGAGCGACGGTTGCGACGAGGTGGAGAGGAACTCCGATGTCTAGTCCTAGCCCGGGTTACACAAGTCGAGTTGCTGCTACAGGTGGCTTCAACGCCAACGCGGAACTAGTGCAGCCTGTGGCGTCGCCGGGCGCGGAGACCGCCGCCCTCGACGTCGTCGAGTCCACGCACAAGAATGTATTAATGGCGATCACCTGCAACACGTCGTCGGATGAGCACAGCAGCGGGTACTCGCTCCCCTCGATGTGCGTGGCGGCCGTAGCGGATGGCGTGATCACAGCGAGCGACTCTGGCCGCGTCGTTGACTCAGCTCACCTGATCCACTCCTAGGAAGGCTCACTCCGGATGTCCCTCGAACTGACAGATCCCCGCCCGATCGAGCGTGCCGAGGAGATCCTCACACCGGAGGCGCTGGCATTCGTCGAGTCGCTGCATACCCGTTTTGCGGCTCGTCGCGATGAATTGCTCGCGGCTCGCGGTGCCAAGCGCGAGCGGGCGGCGAAGGCTCGGAGACTGGACTTCCTGCCGGAGTCCGAGGGCGTTCGGAGCAGCGACTGGAGCGTTGCTCCCGCACCTCCTGCGCTACAGGACCGCCGGGTAGAGATGACCGGACCCGCAACTCCAGCGAAGATGGCCATTAACGCGCTCAACTCTGGCGCGAAGGTGTGGCTGGCCGATCTAGAAGACGCCAGTTGCCCCAAGTGGCCGAATGTGATCGACGCGCTTTTGAACCTGCGCAATGGTGCTCGGGGTACGCTCGCCGCCTCCGCGGACGGCAAGGACTACGTGCTTCGAACCGACGGGCCACTGGCCGTCGTTGTCACCCGGCCCCGCGGCTGGCACCTGCCCGAGGCACACGTTCTTTTCGACGGTAAGCCGGGCGTCGGCGCTCTGGTCGACTTCGGCCTGCACTTCTTTCATCTGACCAAGCTCTTGATCGACAATGGGCACGGCCCCTACTACTACCTGCCCAAGTTGGAGAGCCACCTCGAGGCCCGGCTGTGGAACGACATCTTTACTTTTGCCGAAGCCGAATTGGGCATCCCGTACGGCACCATCCGCGCCACCGTGCTGATCGAAACCATCCCGGCCGCATTCGAGATGGACGAGATCTTGTATGAGCTGCGCGACCATGCGAGCGGGCTCAATGCGGGTCGCTGGGACTACCTGTTCAGCATTATCAAGTACTTCCGGGACGCCGGCCCTGATTTCGTGCTCGTGGACCGCGGTGACATCACGATGACCGCACCCTTCATGCGCGCCTACACCGAGCTGTTGGTCAAGACCTGCCACAAGCGGGCCGCGTTCGCCATGGGGGGAATGGCGGCTTTCATTCCCAGCCGCAAGGACCCTGAAATCAATGCCGCCGCCTTCGGCAAGGTCAAGGCGGACAAGACCCGGGAGGCCGGCGACGGCTTCGACGGATCGTGGGTGGCCCATCCCGACCTTGTCCAGCTCTGCCAGGAAGTGTTCGACGGCGTGCTAGGCACGCGACCCAACCAGCTCGACAAGCTTCGCGGCGACTTGCAAGTGACTGCTGAGCAGCTGCTGGACGTGCGATCGGCTGACGGCAGCAATACCGAGCGCGGTTTGCGGGACAACCTCTACGTCGCGGTGGCATACATTGCGGTGTGGCTGTCGGGCAACGGCGCGGTGGCCATTCACAACTTGATGGAAGACGCCGCTACTGCAGAGATCTCGCGCTCCCAGGTGTGGCAATTGCGGTACAACCAGGTCAAGCTCGCTGACACCGGAGAGACGGTCAGCACCGAACTGGTCTCCCACCTCCTCGACGAGGAAGCCGAACGCCTCCGCGGCGAGGTGCCGCCGGACGACTTCGAGCGCTACTACCAGCCGGCCAAGAAGTTGATCAGCGACTTGTGCTTGAGCGATAACTTCACCGATTTTCTGACGCTTCCGGCGTACGAGCTGGTGAAATGAACGCTGCCCATCCGGCCGTCCCGGTGCCCAGCCGGCTTCCCGAAGAGGTCCTTGCCAAGGTCGACGAGCGGCTGACCGCGACCGATGCCCTCCTCGCCCGCGCTTACCCGGGTGATGACGCCCGCCGACAGCCAGTGCATACCGTCTACGTGCCGGCCGACCACTACACCACGGACCTCCCGCACCAGTGGGGCAGTGCGGCTGCCGGCCTGGTCGACGAGCACGGTGGGATTGAGCGGCTGTGTGCCGAGCTCGGGCTGCCCGATGATCTTGCTGGCGAGGTGGCGCCCAAGGTGATCAGCAAGCTCGACCGGGAGCCCATCGAGGATCTCCGGCTCGACTTCGAGGATGGCTATGGGACACGTCCGGATGAGATTGAAGACACCGACGCCGTCCGAGTCGCCAGCGACCTCGCCAAAGCGATCGGGGAGGGAACCGCCCCAGCCTTCGTGGGCCTACGGTTCAAGTGTCTCGAGGAGCCCACCAGGCGACGCGGACTGCGCACGCTCGATTTGTTCCTGAGCACCCTGCTGGAGGCTGGCCCGCTGCCCGATGGGTTGCAAATCACATTGCCGAAGGTGAGCACGGCGAGCCAGGTCGAGGCCATGGTGGACGTTTGCGCCGCGTACGAGACGGCCGCCGGACTGAGCCCGGGCCGGCTCCGATTCGAGATCCAGGTCGAGACGCCTCCCCTGATTCTCAGCGCCGACGGCCGGGCCGAGATCGCTCTGGCATTGCACGCCGGCGACGGCCGGGTGACCTCGCTGCACTACGGCACTTACGACTACAGCGCCTCTTTGGGGGTGTCGGCGGCGTACCAGTCGCTGGCACATCCGGCGGCCGACTACGCCAAGGAGGTGATGCAGGCTGCCGTCGCAGGAACCGGCGTGCACCTGTCCGACGGATCCACCAATGTCCTCCCGATAGGCACAGCCGACCAAGTCCGCGACGCCTGGCGACTGCACCACTCGCTGGTCCGGCGCAGCCTGGAACGGGCGTACTACCAGGGCTGGGATATGCACTTCGGCCATTTGCCGACTCGCTTCGTGGCCAACTTCGCGTTCTACCGGGAGGGCTTTACCCGAGCCGCCGAGCGTTTGTCGGCCTACCTGTCCAAGTCGGAGTCCGGCGTGCTGGATGAGCCGGCCACCGCGCGAGCGCTGGCTCGTTACCTGCATCGCGGCTACAGCTGCGGGGCGCTGGACGACGCCGAGGTCCAGGCAGCCGTTCCGCTTACTCCCGACCAGCTGGCGGAGCTATCGAAGCCGAAGTCGGAGACAGACAATATTGCTATCCGGTCCGGCTGAGCCCCAAGTCAAGCCCCAAATCATCGACCTTGGCGCCGGTCCGGGGTCAGCTACCTACGCATCGGGGGACAGATGAAAGGAGTGACACGGTGACCATCAACACGGGAACAAGGACGGAGCCGCAGCAGACCGACGCGGCAACGAACGAAAGCGGTTATTACGCCCCGGCTGGGGGGCATCCGCCCCAGACTGAGCTGCTTACCGACCGGGCGATGTTCACCGAGGCGTACGCGGTGCTGCCGCGCGGAGTGATGCGCGACATCGTCACCAGCTACCTTCCCTTCTGGGATGACACCCGGTTGTGGGTGATTGCGCGGCCGTTGTCGGGTTTCGCGGAGACCTTCTCGCAATACATCGTCGAGGTCGCTCCGGGCGGAGGCAGCGAGCGACCCGAGCTCGATGCCGGCGCCGAAGGGGTGTTGTTCGTCGTCGAGGGGGAGATGCAGCTCACCATCGACGATGACAGCCATGCCTTGGCCCCTGGTGGCTACGCCTACCTGCCGCCAGGCCAGCGATGGACCCTGCGCAACAACGGACAGCACCCCTTGCGGTTCCACTGGATTCGCAAGGCGTACGAGGCCGTCGATGGCCTGGAAACACCTCCGGCCTTCGTCACGAACGAGCGCGAAGTCGACCCCATTCCCATGCCGGGCACTGACAATCGTTGGGTCACTTCGCGATTCGTCGACCCCGCCGATCTGCGTCACGACATGCACGTCAATATCGTCACCTTTGAACCAGGCGCGGTGATTCCATTCGCCGAGACCCACGTCATGGAGCACGGCCTGTACGTCTTGGAGGGCAAGGCGGTCTACCGCCTCAACACCGATTGGGTGGAGGTGCAGGAGGGCGATTTCATGTGGCTGCGGGCCTTCTGCCCGCAAGCCTGCTACGCCGGCGGACCTGGAAGGTTCCGCTACTTGCTGTACAAGGACGTCAACCGGCATTCCAGGCTCAGCCGTCAGTTCTTCTAGCCCACTGGAGGGGAGCTGCTGCGATGTCTATTGTCTTGCGGCCCGGTGACCAGGCGCCGGAATTGGAGCTGGAGAACCAGGATGGACAGCTGGTCAGCCTTGCCGGCCTGCGTGGCCATCCAGTCATCGTCTACTTCTTCCCCGAGGCGTTCTCTCCAGGCTGCACCACAGAGGTCTGCGACTTCCGCGACAACAAGGCCGCGCTCGCTGCAGCTGGCTACGTGCTGCTTGGCGTGTCGGGCGATCCACCGTCCCGGCTGCGTGAGTTCCGCGCCGCCAATGCGGTGAATCATGACTTGCTTTCAGACCCCGGCTGCACGACAGCGCGGCGCTGGGGAGCGTGGGGGGCCAAAACTGTCAATGGCCGAGCCACCACCGGTCCGCTCCGCTCCACCTTCATCGTCGACGCCGAGGGCGTGCTCCAGTCAGCCCAGTACCACGTCGACGCCGCCTCCCACGTCGTTGAGCTCCGAAGGCAAGTAGAGGTGTGACGCAGTTTGACAGCGCAGAAATCATTGGCGTATTTTTCACGCAACGAAATTGCAATTCCATTATTCGGAAGTTCACCGCATCTAGGAAGGTTACGTCATGGCAGTAGGGCTTGCCGCGACCGATGAGCATCCGGTCAATGAGGTGCTGCCGTTCGGGCAGATGTTCATCTATGGCCTGCAGCATGTGTTGAGCATGTACGCCGGCGTTGTTGCCGTGCCGTTGATCGTGGGTACTGCGTTCAAGTTGAAGCGGGCCCGAGATCACCTACCTGGTTTCGGCCGGCCTCTTCATATCCGGCCTCGCAACGTTGCTGCAAACCATTGGGGTGTGGAAGTTCGGCGCCCGACAGCCCATCGTGCAAGGCACCTCCTTCGCCGCGGTGTCAACGATTCTGGCTGTCGGCCTCGCCGAAGGCGGCGGCGTGGCGGGTCTCCGCGCGGTCTTCGGTGCCCTGCTGGTCGCCAGCATAATCGCCTTGTTGATCGCGCCGGTCTTCACCAAGCTGCTGCGCTTCTTCCCCGAGGTCGTGACCGGGGTGGTGATCATGGTCATCGGGATCTCACTGTTACCGGTGGCTATGCGCTGGGCGGCGGGCGGCGTGCCCGGCACCCCCACCTTCGGTGCACCGAAGAACATCGCCGTCGCGGCCATCACGATGGTGATCATTATCTTGATCTACCGGTTCCTGCCTGGCGCTTTCAGCCGGGTGGCGATCTTGCTCGGTCTGGTGCTCGGCACGATCGTGGCGATCCCGTTCGGTTTAACCAACTTCGGCCGGATCGCAGACGCGAACATCTTCCAGCTGACGCTGCCGTTCCACTTCGGCCAGCCCACCTTCGCCATCGGGGCCATCATCTCCATGTTTATCGTGATGCTGGTGATCATGACTGAGACGACCGCCGACATCCTGGCCATCGGTGAGGTGATCGACAAGCATGCGGACCGGCAGACGGTGACCAACGGCCTGCGCGCCGACATGTTCTCCACCGCCTTCGCCAGCGTGTTCAACGGCTTCTCGGTCAGCGCCTTCGCGCAGAACGTCGGCCTGGTAGCAATCACGGGCATCAAGAGCCGATTCGTGGTCGCGGTCGGAGGCGGGATCCTGGTTTTCCTCGGGCTGTTCCCGATCCTCGGCGCCCTGGTCGCTCTGGTGCCGCTACCCGTGTTGGGTGGCGCGGGGCTGGCTCTGTTCGGCACGGTGGCCGCGAGCGGTATCCGCACGCTCAGCAAGGTCGACTTCGCCGGCAACGCGAACCTGGTGATCGTGGCGTTCTCGCTCGCCATGGGCATCATCCCCATCGCGGTGCCAACCTTCTACGACAAGTTCCCGGAGTGGTTCCAGGTGATCTTCGATTCCGGTATCACCGCCGCCGCGATCACTGCGGTGCTGCTCAATATCGTGTTCAACATCATCGGCCGTAAGGAGGAGGTGGAGGCGCCGATTTTCGCAGAGGGCCCGGCCATCGCCACCATCTCGCAGGAAGACGAGGAGCGGTTGGAGGGTGAGGCCCCGGTTGGACCGTGGGCAGGCGCGGCGAGCAGAAGATGGGAGTACCCGCAGCGAGATCGATCTCCCGGCCGAGCCGGGCGAGCCGGACACGCCGAGGCAATGAGCCAGCCGGCGCCATGAGCTTCATCTCCGCACACATCCTCGACGCCCTCGCCGGCACACCGGCCAGCGGAGTGGCGGTGAGACTGGAGACCCCAACCGGCGAGGTGCTCGGCGACGCGGTCACCGATGCCGACGGGCGAGTATCCGATCTCGGCCCGGACCGGCTCGAATCCGGCGACTACCAGGTCCACTTCGCCACCGGCGAATACTTCGCCGGGAAGGGACAGGACACCTTCTATCCCTTCGTGGTCGTGAACTTCACAGTTGCAGCGGGCCAAGCGCACTATCACGTGCCGCTGTTGCTCAGCCCGTACTCCTACACCACCTATCGCGGCAGCTGAGCGGTGCCGCCGACAAAGCCGGCACGTCATTCTTCCCACACCTCACTGAAAGGAATCCCCACCATGGCCGAGGTCATGCTCACCGCCAACCAATACGGCAAGGCCGAGAACCGGGTCGTCCGGGTCGTCCGGGACACCGAGCGCCACGAGGTCGTCGACCTCAACGTCACTTCGCAACTGCGCGGCGACTTCGAGGCGGCACATACCAAGGGTGACAATTCCCATGTCGTTCCCACCGACACCCAAAAGAACACCATCTTCGCCTTTGCTAAAGATGGGATCCCCTCGCCCGAGCAGTTCCTGCTGCGGCTGGCCGACCACTTCACCGGCGAGTTCGACTGGGTCAGCGGCGGTCGGTGGGCAGCAGAACAATTCGGTTGGACGAGGATCAATGACCACAACCACGCCTTCTACCGGGGCTCACCCGAGGTGCGGACCGCGGTACTGGTTCGCGACAACGGCAACGACACCATGATCGCGGGCTTCCACGGCCTTACCGTGATGAAGACCACCGAGTCGGGTTTCGTCGGCTATCCCAAGGACAAGTACACGACCCTGGAGGAGACAGAGGACCGTATCCTCGCCACCGACATCACCACGAGGTGGCGTTACAACACCATCGACCTGGACTTCCATGGCGTCTACGACAGCGTCAAAGCCACCATGCTCACCGAGTTCTCCGAGGGTTACTCCAGAGCCTTGCAGCAGGACCTGTACGACATGGCTGCGGCGGTGATCGACAAGCACCCGCAGATCGATGAGGTCAAGTTCTCTTGCCCGAACAAGCACCACTTCTTGTCCGACCTGTCGTTCTGCGGGCTGGACAATCCCGGCGAAGTGTTCTATGCCGCCGACCGGCCGTATGGTCTGATCGAGGCCACCGTTCAGCGCAAGGGCGCTGCGCCGGCCGACGCCGCGTGGGTCGGCATTGCCGGCTTCTGCTGACCCGTACGCGCTGCGCTGGTCGAGTTCGGAGACTTCGGCCTCGGCACAGGCACGTCAAACTTCAGGAGAGACATGGCTGAGCATGAACGCAGCGGGCTACATGCCGTCAACGACCCGGAGCAGATCCGCCAGCAGATCGAGGAATATCTGCGGAGCCACCCGGACCAGGGTGAGGAATCACCCGGCGCGGTGGAGCGCGGCGAGCAGCAGGCGGACCTGGACCTGGTCATTCAGGGGCGGCAGATCTTGACTACCGCCGGGGTGGTCGCCCGCGAGGTCGGCATCCGCGAGGGCCGGATCGTGGCCATCGAACCGCTGGGCAGCGGGCTGACCGGTGCCTCGACCGTCGAACTGGCCGACGACGAAACGCTGATCCCGGGGCTGGTGGACAGCCACGTGCATGTCAATGAGCCGGGGCGTACGGAGTGGGAGGGTTTCGCATCCGCAACCAAGGCCGCTGCAGCCGGGGGAGTCACGACAATCATCGACATGCCGTTGAACTCCATTCCCTCCACGGTCAACGTGCCCGCTCTGCAGCTCAAGCGCGTGTACGCCCGCCCGCAGGCGTTCGTGGACATAGGGTTCTGGGCCGGCGCGGTGCCCGGCAATCTGGGCGATCTGCGGTCCCTGCACGACCAGGGCGTCTTCGGCTTTAAGTGCTTTCTGCTGTTCTCAGGCGTCGACGAGTTTCCCCAGCTCGATCCTGAGGAGGTGGAGGGCTACCTCGCCGAGCTCGCGGGTTACGACGCCGTACTGATCGTGCACGCCGAGAACTCCCGGGCCATCGATCGGGCGCCCAAGGCTGAGGGCGACGAGTATTTGCGCTTTCTCGGCTCGAGACCCCGCGGCGCGGAGAATTTGGCGATCGCCGAACTGATCGAGCGGGTTCGCTGGACATCGTCCCGCGCTCATATCCTGCACTTGTCCTCCTCCGACGCGCTGCCGATGATCCGCTCGGCAAAGGCTGACGGGCTACGGCTCACGGTCGAGACCTGCCCGCACTACCTGACCCTGTTTGCCGAGGAGATTCCTAACGGCGCGACCGCCTACAAGTGCTGCCCGCCCATCCGAGAGGTCGAAAATCGCGAATTGCTCTGGGAGGCGCTGCTGGACGGGACGATCGACGACATCGCCTCTGATCACTCACCGTCCACGTTAGAGCTCAAAGACCTGGAGAATGGGGACTTCGGTGTGGCCTGGGGCGGCATCGCGTCGGTTCAAGTGGCGTTGTCTGTGGTCTGGACCGAGGCGCGGCGTCGCGGGGTAGGGCTCGATCGGGTGGTCGAGTGGATGGCCAGCAAGCCGGCGCGTCGGGTCGGCCTGCCCGCCAAGGGGAAGCTGGCACTCGGCTATGACGCTGATTTCGCCGTGTTCGCCGCTGACGATGCCTTCGTTGTCGATGCCGCCAAACTGCACCACAAGAACCCCCTCACCCCTTACCAGGGCAAGACGCTGTCGGGGCTCGTGCGGCGTACCTTCGTGCGCGGCAGGGAAGTGGATTACGCCGAACCGCACGGACGGTTGCTGCGCCGTGGCCAGGTTTGAGGAGTTCGCTGCTCGGTGCCACAGACCTGGCTGCAGGCTTCAGCGCCCCGTGCTGCGCTGATCACCGGTCGACAAGCCAATCGTTAGTGATACGCCGTCCCATCTGGTGCAGCAGCGCCGCTGCGTTGGCCATGCTTTTCTCGACGTCTGGTTCGATGTCGGCGAGCGGGTAGGCCCGGGTTATGCCCACGGAACGCATTCGCTCCTCGCTCAATAGGCTGCGGCCGGACACCGCCACCGTTGTCACTCTTGCTCGCGCCGCCGCCTTAGCAACTCCCACTGGGGCCTTGCCGGCCAGCGACTGCTCATCCAGCGAGCCTTCACCGGTGATCACCAGATCCGCTCCGCTGAGTGCCCGGTCGAAGTCCAGCCATTCCAGCATCAGCTCGATACCGGGCCGCAGTTCGGCGTTCAATAGCGCCAGAGCCGCGAAGCCGGTGCCCCCGGCCGCGCCGGCACCGGCCCGGCTCGCGAGGTCGGTCTGGGTCGCCTCGGCCACCCGCTCGGCCCACACCGCGAGGGCTCTCTCGAGCTGTGCAACCTCGGTAGGGCTTGCGCCCTTCTGGGGTCCGAACACCGCAGCCGCCCCTTGCGGACCGCGCTGGGGGTTGTCCACATCGCTGGCGACGACAATTCGGACATCGCCCACGGCCTGCCTCAGCCTGGTGATCGTGCCTGGCGTAGGTAGTCGGCACCGGCTCACCTGTTGGTCCCGAGGCGTCCACCGGCACCGCCGTGAAGCCGCGGGACAGGGCCGCCGCCACGGTCCCATCCCCGCCATCGGCAATGGGAACCCGCACCACGTCGGCGTCGGGGGCTACGGCAAGAACCCCTGACGCCACCGCATCGGCCACCTCGGCAGCGGTGAGGGATCCCTTGAACTTGTCGGGTGCGACGACAACTCGCATCGATCAGTCCAGCAAGATCACGGCGGTTGGCGCGTCCTCGCCGCGCACCGCCAGCTCCTCGAACTCGGTAACAGCGTCGATCTCAGTGCCCATGGAGACGTTGGTAACCCGTTCCAAGATCACTTCAACAACAACCGGCACCCGGAACTCACCCATCAGCTTCCGTGCCTGCTCGAAGGCATCGGGTAATTGGGCCGGTTCAAATACCCGCAGCCCCTTGCACCCTAGGCCCTCGGCGACCTTCACATGATCAACACCGTAGCCATTGACCTCGGGCGCATTGACATTGTCGAACGACAGCTGGACGTGGTAGTCCATGTCAAAACCACGCTGAGACTGCCGGATCAGGCCAAGGTAGGCGTTGTTCACCACCACATGGATGTAGGGCAGGTTGAACTGAGCGCCAACCGCCAGCTCTTCGATCATGAACTGGAAGTCGTAATCGCCGGAGAGCGCGACCACCGTAGCGTTGGGATCGGCGGCGCACACCCCAAGCGCGGCAGGCAGGGTCCAGCCCAGCGGTCCGGCCTGACCGGCGTTGATCCAGTTGCGCGGGCCGTACACATGCAGGAACTGGCCGCCGGCGATCTGGGACAGGCCGATCGTGCTGACATAGCGGGTGTTCCGGTCGAACGCGTTGTTCATCTCCTCATAGACCCGCTGTGGCTTCATCGGCACGTTGTCGAAGTGGGTACGACGCTGCAGTGTCTGCTTGCGCTGCTGGCAGTCCTTCACCCATACGCCGTAATCGGGAACCTCGTGCTTAGTGGCACGCTCCTGGGCTACCTCCACAAACAGCTCCAGCGCCGCCTTGGCGTCAGACACGATGGCGTAGTCCGGGGCGAACACCCGGCCGATCTGGGTTGGCTCAATGTCGACGTGGACGAATTTGCGGCCCCGCCGGTAGACATCCAGCCCACCCGTGTGCCGGTTGGCCCACCGGTTGCCGATGCCGAGTACGAAGTCGGACTCGAGGAAGGTGGCGTTGCCGTAGCGGTGTGAGGTCTGCAGCCCGACCATGCCGGCCATTAGCGGATGATCATCAGGGATCGCGCCCCAGCCCATGAGGGTGGGAATAACTGGAACCTGCAGGGCCTCGGCGAATTCCACCAATTGCCCGGACGCGTCGGCATTGATGACCCCGCCGCCGGCCACAATCAGCGGCCGGTCGGCCGCCAGCAACATGTCCAGGGCCTTGGCAACCTGCGCCCGGCTGGCCGCCGGCTTATACACCGGGAGCGAGGTGTAAGTATCGGGGTCGAAGTCGATCTCGGCCATTTGTACGTCGAAGGGCAGGTCGATCAGCACGGGTCCGGGTCGCCCGGAGCGCATCAGGTGGAACGCCTGCTGGAACGTGCCTGGCACCTGAGCGGGTTCCAGGACGGTGACGGCCCACTTGGTGACCGGCGCGGCGATGGAGGCGATGTCGACGGCCTGGAAGTCCTCCTTGTGCAGCCGAGCGACCGGTGCCTGGCCGGTGATGCACAAGATTGGGATCGAGTCAGCGGCCGCGGAATAGAGGCCGGTGATCATGTCGGTGCCAGCTGGCCCGGAGGTTCCGATGCAGATGCCGATGTTCCCGGCCTCGGCTCGGGTGTAACCCTCGGCCATGTGCGAGGCGCCCTCGACGTGACGAGCCAGGATGTGTTTGATGCCTCCGTGCTTACGCATGGCGTCGTAAAACGGGTTGATCGCTGCGCCGGGCAGGCCAAATGCCTGCGTCGCACCCTCGAGTTCCAAGATTTTGACGGCCGCGTCGACCGCGCGCATTTTGCTCACTGTCCGCTCACTTTCTGGCCGGAGAGTCGTTCTACGCCGCGCAGCAGGGCCGAGTGGTCCAGCCCGCCGTCTCCTTGCGCGCGTAACGCGGCGATCAGCTGGGCGGTCACCGCGCCCAGCGGGATGATCACTTCCTTGGCCCGCGCCGCGTCCAAGACGATGCCCATGTCTTTGTGGTGGAGGTCAATTCGGAAGCCGGGTTCGAACTGGCCTGCCAGCATGCTGGCCCCCTTGCGGTCCAATACCGTACTGCCGGCAAGCCCGCCTGCCAGCACCTTGAGGGCCGCTTCAGTGTCCACGCCGTACGCGCGGAGGAAGACAATGGCTTCGGCTACCAACTCGTAGTTTCCGGCGACGATCAGTTGGTTCGCGGCCTTGACTGTCTGACCGGAGCCCGGCGGGCCCACCAGCACAATTGTGCTGCCCATGGCTTCGAGAATGGGCTTCACCTCATCGAAGTCGGCCTGTTCCGCCCCGACCATGATCGACAGCTTGGCCTCCTTGGCCCCGGCTTCCCCGCCGCTGACGGGGGCGTCCACGACACGGATGCCGGCTTTCTTGCCGGCTTCCGCCAGCTGCACCGATACGTCGGGGCGGATGGAGGACATATCAATATGAATCGCGCCCTGCTTCGCGTTCGCGTAGATCCCATCCTCGTTCAAGGCCACATCTTGAACGTCGGGAGAGTCGGGGACGATCGTGATAATTACATCGGCGTCGCGTACCGCCTCGGCCACTGACGAGGCCCCTTGGCCGCCGGACGCGATCAATTTGTCCACCGGTCCCCGGCTGCGGTTGTACCCGACCACGCTGTGTCCTGCCCGTACTAGGTGTCCGGCCATGGGGGCGCCCATGATGCCGAGCCCGATGAACGCGATGGTTGTCATGCGTGTCTCCTAGCTCTTCAGGTAAGGGAGAGGGATCGGCGCTCCCGGGGAAGCCACTCGAGGCTGTCCACTGTCGCGCCGGTGGGGATGTACTCCAGTGCCACATAGCCCGCGTAGCCGCCGCCTTCTATGCGTCGAAGGTACCGGTCCAGGTCGAGCGTGCCAGTGCCCGGCTCGTGGCGGCCCGGGTGGTCCGCAATCTGCACATGGGCGATCCGCTCGTTATATCGGTCCAGCGCTCGATCAAGGTCCTCGCCATTATTGGCAAGGTGGAACAAGTCGCACAGGAACCCGACGTTGGTCACTCCGTAGCCTGCCACCACCCGGTCAAGGACGGACACCACATCCGCGGCGGTGCGCACCGGGTATGGCTTGGGCCCGCTCACCGGCTCCAGCAGTACGGTGGCGCCGATTTGAGCTGCCGCCTGGGCGGCCACCGTCAGCTGCTCAAGCGCCAGCTGGTCCTGCTCTTGCGGAGAGGCGTTGTCGACGCGGTTGCCGTAGAGCGCGTTGAATGCCCGAGCTCCGAGGCGCTCTCCGATCCCCACGGTGACATCAACGTTGTCGATGAACTCGCTCGCTCGTTCGGGAAGCGAAAGCACTCCACAGTCGGGTCCGGCCAGGTCACCAGCAAAGAAATTCAGACCAACGAGGGACACGCCCGCGTCCTGCACAGCCGCCACGAACCGGTCGATGTCTTGGTCAGCTGGTACGGGCTGATCGGGCCACGGCCACCAGAACTCCACCGCATCAAATCCAGCCTCGCGCGCAGCAGCGGGGCGCTGCAGCAGGGGAAGCTCGGCAAACAGCAGGGAACAGTTCGCGGCGTAAGGCAACCCGTGATCCATATTTCCACCTTGCGAAATCAAGTTTCTGGTACATGAAAATGTATCGGAGAAGCCTTCTGGGATCAACCAGGACCTGCTGGAAGGGCGGCCCCGGGTGAGAACTCCTTCGGTCCGGACGAACCGAACGAGCGAGTCTGCGCACCGAGTATTCTATTCCACATGACGGAAGAAGGCGGTGGCGCGAGCGAGCAGGTTCGGTCAGTGGACCGTGTGTTCCAGCTGCTGGAGCATCTGGCAGACGATGGTGGCTCCCGCAGCCTCTCCGAACTGACCCGACTTACCAGCCTGCCTATGCCGACCATTCACCGCCTGCTGCGTTCGTTGATCAACGACGGATATGTACGGCAGGAGTCGTCGAAGCGCTACGCACTCGGTCCCCGGATGATCAGGCTAGGAGAGTCGGCCAGCCGCACGCTCGGCTCCTGGGCCATGCCGCATCTCGCGCGGGTAGTAGCCAAGTGCGGGGAGACCGCCAATATGGCAATGCTTGAGGGCGACGCGTGCGTTTACATCGCCCAAGTGCCTTCTCCTAACTTTGTCCGCATGTTCACCGAAGTCGGTCGGGTAGTGCCGCTGCACTCCACGGGCGTCGGCAAGGCCTTGCTGTCGAGCCTTCCCGATGATGAGGTCCTCCTGATATTGCGCCGGGCAGGTATGCCCTCGATCACTGAGCACACCCTTACCACCCCAGATGCGCTGCTCGCTGACTTGGCACACGTGCGGAAAAATAGGTACGCCATCGATGATGGTGAGCAGGAACTTGGCGTTCGCTGCATTGCTGTGCCACTCGAGGGCCTCCCTTTCACGGCGGCGCTCTCGGCTTCGGGTCCCAGCAGCCGCATCCGTATGGCCGATGCACGAGTCATCGCATCGCAGCTTCACGCCGCAGCTGCTGACATCAGCACTGCCTTTGATGCCACTCGGGCCCGTTCTGTGAGCTGACAAGCGAGAAAAGCAATAAGAACCTGTGGACCTCTTCCACGCCGGTCTCCTGCGCGACGTCGAAGGTCAGGTCGGTCCCCGAGTTGGTCGGCACTGGCACCCGCAGTAGTAACCGTCAAGCTTGCCCCTCAGCTGCGGCAGCACGCGCGATCGCCTTTGCAGCGCCAGTAGAGGCCGGGTGTCAAGCGGACCGGGCGCCGTTGCTGCTGCAGTGCTGGACCATTATCGAGGCGGAAGCTACGTAGGAGCGCTGGCAACCGGCGCTCGTCCAGCAGCCGCGACCGCACGGTGGGCGGAAACCTGCAGATCAACTTCAGGACGTGCACCACGCCACGTCCCACGCTGTGCCTTCGGCGAGTCTCGGCGCTCACGCCTCATCGACTGGGAGCCAGTAGCGCAGCTGAGTCGGTGTGAGCTCCACATGGTGGACGGGTAGACCGTACTTGTCGCGAATCACGCGCGGTAGCTGCATGCGCTGCCACCGCGAGTGCTCCTTTGGGAGGGTGGAGATCACGAAGCCGGCATAGGCGCCGGGATTAGCCCGGACCTCGGCGTCGATGGCGTCGATCGGCGACTCGGCGCCTACTTTGCTGGCCACGATCGCAAGGCCTTCCTGCTCGAACATCGCCTGTGCCGCGGCTGCGCGCTGCTCTGCGATGGCCTTCTCCTCGGCTGGGTCGTCTCGCCACATGAGTAGATGCTTGACCGGGGTCGCTGGGACGAGCAGAACGAACTCTGCCTCGGCGTCGTCCTTCGCGATGTTCTCTAGCTCCTCGGTGAGCTTAGGGTTGGTGCTCGTCTCGTGGGCCACGACGAGGTAGCGAGCCACAGTACACCTCCCGTGTCGGGTGCCGCGGCAACCGAAGGCCGGTCCGCTGAACCCCGCAGAGCCCTTACGGAGCCGACAGCACGTTGTGTATGTTGCTGAAATATTAGTTTCGCCCGGTGGAAGATTGAAGCACCGCAGTCGGGCATAGTGTTGCCAATCGATGCCGCTCCGCCGGCCGTCAGGAGGTGCCGTCATGACCGCAACGGCCAAACCCGCGGACCGCAGCGAATTGCTCTACAACGAGGATCTGGCCCCAGCGGAGGATCGGCACTGGGGCGTCTACAGCATCTTCGCCATGTGGATGTCCGATGTCCACAGCGTTGGTGGGTACGTATTCGCCGCCGGTTTGTTCGCCCTCGGCCTTGTGGGCTGGCAAGTATTGCTTGCTCTCATCGTGGGCATCGCTTTGGTGAATGTCGGCATGAACTGGATCGGCTATGCCGGCCAGAAAACCGGGGTGCCATATCCCGTGCTTGCCCGGGTGAGCTTCGGTGTGTTTGGGGCGAACCTGCCGGCGCTCATTCGCGCGGTCATCGCCATCTTCTGGTACGGCATCCAGACCTGGCTCGCCTCGGTGGCCGTCGTTGTGCTAAGCCTGCGCGTGTTCCCGTCGCTCCGTCCACTGACCCAGTCGAGCTTCCTTGGCCTGTCTACGCTCGGCTGGATCGCGTTCCTTCTCCTCTGGGCCGTGCAGCTCATCGTGTTCAGACGCGGCATGGAAACCATTCGCCGGTTCATCGACTGGGCGGGCCCGGCGATCTGGGTCGTCATGCTTGCCATGACGGTCTGGATCCTGGTTGCGGCGAAGGGCGACATCAGTCTTAACCTCAGCGACAAACACCTGACCACGGGCCAGGCCACGCACGAGTTCTTCGCTGCAATCTCGCTGACGGTCGCGTACTTTTCTACCTTGCTGCTGAACTTCTGCGACTTCTCGCGCTTCGCCCCGGACCGCCGTGCCATTCGGGTGGGCAACTTCTGGGGTCTGCCAGTGAACTTCATTGCGTTTTCGCTTGTCTCCGTGATCACAACCGCAGGTACCATCGCGGTCTACGGTGAGGCGATCTTCGACCCGATCCACTTGGTCGAGCGCACCGGCAACACCCTCATCATCATCCTTGGCGCCGTGACCTTCACCATTGCAACCATCGGCATCAACATCGTCGCGAACTTCGTATCACCGGCGTACGACCTCGCAAACGTCGCCCCGAGGCACATCGACTTCAAGCGCGGCGGTGCCATCACAGCTGTCGCCGCCCTACTCGTCCTGCCGTGGAAGATCTTCGCGAACCCTGCCGCGGTCAACTACTTCCTCGGCGGACTAGCCGCTTTCCTCGGCCCCCTGTTCGGAATCATCATCGCCGACTACTACCTGTTACGCCGCGGTCATGTAATCGTTCCCGACCTCTACCGCGCCCACGAGGGCTCGCTGTACTACTACCGCAAGGGTTGGAACCCAAAGGCCGTCGCCGCGTTCGTGCCCGCGGCCGCTGTCTCCGCGGTTGTTGCGCTCTTGCCCCCGTTTAAGGACGTTGCGCCGTTCTCCTGGTTCATCGGGGCGGCCCTCGGAGCCGCTGCCTACTTCCTCATCACTGGAAAGGAGCGGGCCGCCACATATTCCACGCCCGAGACAGCGCCGGTGGCATGATCTCGCCTCCTGACCGATACGCGACCTTTCGACACTGTGGACTGGCTGATCGGCCCTGACGTTGCGTCAGCCTGTTGACGAGCCTCTGAATCGCGAGATAACTTAATTTCGTAGTAGGAAAAGCACTTCCATCTCGCGGAAGAAGCCGCCAGGAGGAGCCGCGGTGAAGCTGCTCGTGGTGAACGTCAACACGACCTCATCCATGACGAATACGATCGCCGAATCGGCGCGTTCGGTGGCCGCGCCCGGCACGGAAATCATCGGGCTGACCCCGGTCATCGGCGCCGAATCTGTGGAAGGCAACTTCGAAAGTTACCTTGCGGCGGTCGCGGTGATGAATGCTGTGGTCAGCTATGAGGGCGACTTCGACGCTGTCATCCAAGCCGGGTACGGGGAGCACGGCCGGGAAGGTTTGCAAGAGCTGCTCGACGTGCCAGTCGTCGACATCACCGAGGCGGCGGCGCACCTCGCCTGCCTGCTCGGACACAAGTACTCCGTAGTAACCACGCTCGACCGCACGGTTCCCCTCATAGAAGACCGGCTGACACTGGCTGGGCTCGACGCTCGGTGCTGCTCGGTCCGCTCGAGTGGGCTCAGCGTGTTGCAGCTTGAGGAGGACCCCGACGTAGCCGTCAAAGCGATCGTCGCGGAGGCCGAGAAGGCCGTCCGCGATGATAAGGCCGAAGTGATTTGCCTGGGCTGCGGCGGCATGGCGGGGCTCGATGCGGCAGTTCGCCTGGCCACCGGGGTGCCGGTCGTCGACGGCGTTACAGCTGCCGTCAAGCTCGCCGAGGGCCTGGTCAGCTTAGGGCTGTCAACGAGCAAAGTCCGTACTTACGCTCCACCGCGCCCAAAGCGCATTAGCGGTTGGCCACTGGCCCGCTGAGGATTCCCATACAAACCGCATTACTTTGCGACACCAAAGCTGATTGGAGAGACTGTTGATACACCAGGAGATCGACCTGGCAGCTCTCGCGGCGCAAGATCCGAGCGGCCGCCTCTACAACAATGACCTAAGGCCGGCAGCTCCCGAAGAGCGGCACTGGAAGACATACAGTTTGTTCTCGTTGTGGATGAATGATGCCCACAACGTCGGCAACTACACTTTCGCGGCAGGGCTCTTCCTCCTGGGCTTGAGCCCGATCCAGGTGACGCTCGGCATCCTCGGTGGCGTGCTGATCATCTTCGGTGGATGTGTGATGTCTGGCTTCATGGGTCACGATACTGGTGCTCCTTATCCCGTCGTGAGCCGCCTCAGCTGGGGTGTCTGGGGGGCAAGGTTCACCGCCCTTGTTCGAGGCATTGTCGCCATTGCCTGGTACGGCGTGCAGACCTTTCTCGCCTCGCTTGCCTTGAAGGTGCTGCTCGTCCGCTTCATTCCGGGTCTGGAGTCGCTTACCAACGTGCACTTTCTGGGGTTGGACCTGCTGGGCTGGATTGCCTTCCTGATCCTCTGGGGCATCCAGATGATCATCGTCCGAAAGGGCATGGAGGCGGTTCGTCACTTCCAAGGCTTCGCCGGCCCGCTCATCTGGGCGGTGATGATCGTGCTCGCGATCTGGATGCTGTGGCAGGCGGACTGGAGCATCAGCTGGACCCGAGGCGGCGGCGAGGCTCCGTTGTCGACCGGCGAGCAGTGGTACCAGACATTCGCCGCAATGGGGCTCACTGTCGGCGTTCTTGCCACCCTGATGCTTAACTTCTCTGACTTCGCCCGGTTCTCACCCTCCCGCCGCGATGTGGTCAAGGGCAACCTGTGGGGTCTCCCGTTCAACTGGACCGCCTTTGCGCTCACGTCCGTGCTCGTGTCCGCTGCGTCGGTAGAGGTTTTCGGCAAGGCCGTGCTCGACCCGGCAGCTCTGTTAGAGGAGGTCAACAATCAATGGATCGTGCTGGCCGGCAGCGCCGTATTCGTCGTGGCGACGATTGGCGTGAACATCGTCGCTAACTTCGTGTCGGCTGCGTTCGACCTATCCAACCTCAGCCCCAAGCGGATCAGCTTCAAGGCCGGCGGGATCATCGCCTCGCTGGCGGCCCTGCTCTCGACCCCGTGGAACCTTTACAACTCCCCGCAGGTGATCGCATACTTCCTGGGCGGCCTTGGGGCGCTGCTCGGTCCATTCTTCGGAATCATGACGGTGGACTACTTCGTGCACCGCAAGGCCCGGTTCAGCATCCCGGATCTTTACGAGCCTACGGCAAAGTCGATCTATTACTACCGCAACGGACTGAACCCACTGGCGGTCATGGCGTTTGTTCCAGCCTCGATCATCGCCCTGACGCTGGCTCTCTTGCCGGTGTTTTCCAAGATCGCTCCGTTTGGCTGGTTCATCGGGGCAGCGCTGGGCGCGGCCCTCTACTACGTCATCGCCAAAGGCAAGCTGCCGATCCTGCCGGCGGGGGCAGAGATTCCGACGGAGCCGGCGGAGGTGGAGCTGAAGGTGTCCCAGCACGTCCAGCCGCCCGGAGAGGCCACCGAGTAGTCGACGCACGCGTCATGAAGATAGTCAGCTTGCGATCCTGGGTTGCACTCTATGCGGTGAGTGCTGCTGAGTGTGGCCTTTAGCGTGTGCTGTTATCGATCTTCATGTCGCCCTTGTTCATCTTGGCGAGTCGGGGGCGGCCAGGGACTCCAGGCGGAGGCAGCGTCGGCCTTCGGCCCATTCGTCGCCCTATTCGGCCAAGGCGGGGACGATGAGGCGCATCAGGCGCCGATGACCTCGGTGGGGCCGCCGCATGTCGCCTAACATCATCCGGCGTGCGGCGGGCGATGGTTCAGGCTGCCGAGACACTGACCGACCGGCCAAACGCGGGGTAGGGTCAGCCTCTTTATTGGCCTGCGGCAGGCCCCCGCAAGCGCGCTCAGAGCGCGCCAGGTTGGACGCGGATGCCCCAAACAGAAAACCGGCTGTGCTTGATGTCGCGCCAATCCCTAAGTCTTGACGGCCGTCGTATGTCCGCCTAATTACTCCGCATAGTGGAACAGTTATTCTGCTAAACGGCGTGTCCGCGGTGTGCCTACGAGGTCACTGTTACGACCTGTATCTGCTCTAAATGTATGTAGCTCTTTCGAGAAGGTGATGCCAGTGTCGGAAAGGCCGTACGAGCTCATACAGACTCCTGAGGGAACGGTGGCACGTATCCGCGTCCGGGGCAGTTCGGTGCTGTCGTCCCCGATCATCAACCGCGGAACTGCATTCACGTCCGAAGAACGCCAGGCGCTGGGGCTGACCGGCCTGCTGCCGACCGGCACCTCAACGATGGAAGGTCAACTGCGCCGCACTTAGGCGCAGTACAGCCGGCAGCCAGATGACCTGAGCAAGAACGTTTACCTGGCGAACCTCCGGGACCGCAACGAGATTTTGTTCTACCGGCTGCTCACCGAGGACATTCAGGAGATGCTGCCGATCGTCTACACGCCCACAGTCGGGAGGGCCATTGAGCGCTTTAGCCACGAGTTTCGCCGACCCCGCGGGATATACCTGTCCGTGGACGCGATTGACGACGTGGAGGCGTCGTTCCGCAACTACGGGATGGGCCCGGACGAGGTCGATCTCATCGTCGCGACCGACTCTGAGGGCATCCTTGGCATCGGTGACTGGGGCGTGGGTGGGATCGAGATCGCCATCGGGAAGCTGGCGGTCTACATAGCCGCAGCGGGCATCCATCCACGCCGGGTGATTCCCGTTGTCCTCGACATGGGCACAGACAATCTCGCGCTGCTTAACGACGAAATGTCTCTCGGCAACCGGCATGCTCGGGTACGCGACCAGCGCTATGACGACCTCATCGACGCCTACGTCACCACGGCTACGAAGTTGTTCCCCGATGCGATGCTGCATTGGGAAGACTTCGGGGTCAGCAACGCCCGGCGCATTCTGAACAAGTACGCCGATCACGTCTGCACGGTCAACGACGATATGCAGGGCACAGCCGCGGTGGTGCTGGCCGCCGCGTTCTCCGCCGTACGGGCGGCCGGGTCCCGGCTGCGCGACCAGCGGGTAGTTATCCACGGCGCAGGGACGGCGGGACTTGGCATCGCGGACATGGTGGTCGATGTCATGGTCCGGGAGGGCCTATCTCGGGAAGAGGCCAGGCGGCGGTTCTGGGCCACCGATCGCACAGGCCTGATCACCGACGACCGGGCGGCCAGCCTGCGCGACTTCCAGGTGCCATATGCCCGGCCGGCATCGGAGGTCGCCGGCTGGTCGAGCGAGGGCGACGGTATCAGCCTTGCCGATATTGTGCGGAACGCGGAACCCACCATGTTGATCGGCTCGTCGACCCAGCCGGCCGCGTTTACCGAGCAGATTGTCAAGCAGATGGCGTCCAAGGTGGAGCGGCCCATCATCATGCCGCTGTCGAACCCGACATCCAAGTGCGAGGCGCTGCCCAGCGACCTGATCCACTGGACTGATGGACGCGCCCTGGTAGCGGCTGGCAGTCCGTTCGACCCAGTGACCTACCATGGTCGGACCTACCAGGTCGCCCAGGCCAACAACGCTTTGATCTTCCCTGGTCTTGGGCTAGGTGTGACGGTGGCGCGGGCGAGTCGGGTCACCGACGGGATGCTGACGGCGGCAGCCGACGCCGTTGCGGCGCTTTCCGACGCCAGGACGGTAGGTGCGTCGCTGCTGCCCTCGGTAGACCAGCTACGCATGGTGTCCGCGGCAGTCGGAGTCGGCGTTGCCCAGGCGGCCGACTCTGAAGGGTTCGCCCAGGCAGATCTCGACAACCCGGTTCAGCAGATTCACGAGGTGATGTGGCGGCCGGCATATCCGAAGATCGAGCTGGTGTGAGCGAGACGTTGTGTCAACTCGGGCCTGGAGCGGCTCCTCCAACGATTCTCCTGAGCCGGGTCGCGCGGTCGGCACAGTGACGCCATAGGCGAACGAGCATTCCGTGCGGTCGCCAGTTCCGCGTCGTCGTGATTCGGGGGCGCCTCGGGGTCCAGATGATCAAGACGGCAAGCTGACTCTGACGCGCCATCCTGTGCTGCTTGGGCTCGCAATCGGGCTTGTCGCTGCGAACTTACGGCCGGCGCTTGCCAGCGTCGGCCCTGTGCTTGATGACGTGCGCATTGATCTTGCCCTTACCGGCACGCTGGCTGCTCTGCTGGTTTCACTTCCGGTGTTCTGCCTGGGCGCGCTGGCACCGGCGGCGCCTAGGCTTGCTCGTCAGTGGGGTATGGAGCCGATCATCGCAATCGTCTTGGTAGGGATTGGTACGGGGCTGCTCCTGCGCGTGCTTGGTGGGACCGGCTTGCTTTTTGCCGGCACGGTCATGGCAAGCGGGGCTATAGCCGTCGCCAATGTGCTGTTGCCAGCGCTGATCAAGCGGGATTTTCCGGCGCACAGCGGCGCCATGATGGGGATTTACACCATGGCGCTCAGCGGCTTTGCCGCGGTGGCGGCAGCCACTACGGTTCCACTCGGTGACCTGATCGGCTACGGCTGGCGTGGCGCATTAGGGGTGTGGGCGATTCTCGCCGTTCTCGCGTTGCTTCTCTGGATGCCGTTTGCCAATGTACATACGCCTCCCCCGATAGCTGCGCCGACAAGGAGTTCGCTGTTGCGTCATGCCCTCGCCTGGGAGGTCACTGTCTTTTTCGGGCTGCAGTCATTGTTGTTCTATTCGGTGCTTTCGTGGCTTCCATCGATCTATCGCGATCATGGGTACAGCCCGGCCGAGGCAGGTTTGGTGCTTTCAGCGGTGACGTTTGTCCAGATTCCCGTCAGCCTGCTGGTGCCCAGGTTCGCAGCACGCGCTCGAGACCAGCGCCGATACATCATTCTCAGTACCACGCTGACTGCCGTCGGCCTGGGTGGCGTGCTGGTCGCTCCAACGACTACGCCCTATTTGTGGGCGATGATCATTGGTGTCGGTCTCGGGGGTTCCTTCGCCATCGGTCTCCTGCTTTTCGTTCTCCGCGGCAGGACCGCATCAGACACGGCG
>Ga0307406_10000083_pt1 | contig 52941 bp, 51 predicted proteins | sample 322Cmetagenome_3_FD_203706 | JGI IMG/M metagenome (GOLD analysis project Ga0307406, IMG submission 203706) | Maize rhizosphere microbial communities from greenhouse at UC Davis, California, United States - 322HYB-C-2 | ecosystem: Host-associated > Plants > Roots > Rhizosphere > Soil | place...
CCATTGTGCAATATTCCCCACTGCTGCCTCCCGTAGGAGTCTGGGCCGTATCTCAGTCCCAGTGTGGCCGGTCGCCCTCTCAGGCCGGCTACCCGTCGAAGCCTTGGTGAGCCGTTACCTCACCAACTAGCTGATAGGCCGCGAGCCCATCCTTGACCGCTAAGCACTTTCCACCTCCAGGTGATGCCACCGAAGGTCGTATCCGGCATTAGCAGCTGTTTCCAACTGTTATTCCAGTGTCAAGGGCAGGTTGCTCACGTGTTACTCACCCGTTCGCCACTCGTGTACCCCCGAAGGGGCCTTACCGTTCGACTTGCATGTGTTAAGCACGCCGCCAGCGTTCGTCCTGAGCCAGGATCAAACTCTCCGTTGAAATCTATACAAATCCGACGCTGTTAAGGGCCGGTTTTGTTTCGTCTCAACACGTTTGATCGCTGATCAAGACCCATTGCTGGATCTTTGTCAATCAATCAAAGGAATCCGAACTCGGATAACGCCAAGGCGTCCTCCGAGCACGGGGTTTTTGTGCATTATTTGGCATTGACTTTTAGCACGCTGTTGAGTTCTCAAGTTTCGGGCGCACACCGCGCCGAGGTTTTGTGCTCGGCTTGGGGCAACGACCCACGTTACGGGTCTGGGAGGTTCGAGTCAAATTTGCATTTGTTGGCTCAAACTTCTTGTTCTACCCAGCGAGCGTCGGTAGCCCCCCGATTTGATGAGCTCTAGGAGCACATCTTGAAGGAGATCTCGTCGGCCAGTGGGTTCCTCCGGGTCGGCCGCTACGGATCAATCGATCTTTGAGCGTCCCGCACCCCGCTGAGGCCTCATCTACTTTACGCCTGCATCGCGAAGCGGTCAAACGACTCGCGTGACACGTGACGCACTGAGTACAGCGCAGCAGAAGAGCCGCATATTCCCGGAACGATGAGCCAATTGCGCCCCCGCCAGACCAGGCCGTTCAGCGGCCCACCACCGTTACGGCGCCAACGGTGCGCTTACCGCGGCGGACGATGGCGAAACGTCCGTGGAGAAGGTCATCCGGGGTTAGCACGGCATCTGGATCCTGCAGTCGAGCGTTATTTAAATAGGCTCCGCCCTCGGTGATCGCTCGTCGAGCGGCCGCCTTGCTAGGCACCACCCCGCTGCGCTCAAGGACATCCACGATCGCCGGCAGCTCGTCGTTCACTGAAAGAGGAGCACCGCCGACCTCGGCGACAACCGCCGCGAGTGTCGATTCACTGAGTTCGCGCAGATCCTTGCGCCCAAAAAGTGCATCGGCAGCGGCGACGGCAGCCTCGCGCTCGGCCTTGGAATGGACCAAGTCGGTGACGTCATCGGCGAGAGCGCGCTGCGCGGCGCGAAGGTGTGGCGCTTCGGATGTGTGCCGCTCCAGCTCTGCAATCTCGGCTGGACTCCGTTCGCTGAAGACCTTCAGGTACTCAATGACCTTTTCATCTTCGACGTTCAAGAAGTATTGATGAAAGGCGTACGGGGAGGTCATCGCCGCATCGAGCCATATTGTCCCGGTCTCCGTTTTGCCGAACTTGGTGCCATCAGCCTTAGTGAGCAGCGGCGTGGCAAATGCATGCACCCGCTCGCCCTCGACTCGCCTGATCAGCTCCACCCCGGCGGTGATGTTGCCCCACTGATCGCTGCCACCGAACTGCAGCGTGCAGCCATAGTTGCCAAAGAGCTCTAGGTAATCCATCGCCTGCAATAAGACGTAAGAGAACTCGGTGTACGAGATGCCCTCTTCCAGCCTGTGCCGTACCACATCACGAGCGAGCATCCGGTTCACTGGAAAGTGCTTGCCGATGTCCCTTAGGAAATCGAGCACGGGCATGGGCCCTGTCCAGTCAAGGTTATTGACGATCCGAGCAGGGTTCTGACCAGAGAAGTCGAGAAACCGCTCGACCTGACGGCGGATGCCTTCCACCCAGCCGGCAACAGTCTCTTTAGGGTTAAGGACCCGCTCGCTGGTCTCTTTCGGATCGCCGATCAGCCCGGTTGATCCTCCGACCAGCAGCAAGGGACGATGACCCGCGCGCTGGAGAGCCCGGGCCACCATGAGCTGGACCAAGTTGCCGATGTGCAGGCTTGGCGCGGTGGGATCGAAGCCCACATAAAAGATGATGGGCCCCGACGTCAGATGCTCGGCAAGGGCAGGCTCGTCGGTGGAGAGTGCTACCAAGCCACGCCACTTCAGTTCGTTGAGCACCGTATCCACGGGGCACCACAGTAGCGCCAGTCTGCCTAACCGATCGTCTCGGCGATCGGTGCGGCCCGCGCGAGGCGCTGGTTGGTAGTGATCAGCCGCAGGCCCAGTTGCCGCGCCAGCTCTACATAGAGACCGTCGACCAAACGCAGCCGATGACGCAATGTCCATGAGCCGAGCAGCAAAGCTGGAAGCGCATGGCGTTCGATGGGCAAGTCCGCGAGCGCCAGAACACCAGTCGCCGCCTCGACGCCGTTGAGCTTGCCAGCCCGCTCCGCCGACCAAGCGCGGAGAGCACCTCTGTAGACACATGGGATCAGGTCTTCATACTGTTGCGACGTCGCCGAGTCGGCTCGGGCAATGGCAGCCGTTCCAGCTCTGGCGGCGGAGAATCCAAACTGGACCGCGCCACGGTCGCGCGCCGGCCAGCCACGGACGGTCGTCAAGCCGGTCGTCCGGCCTGACGGCATAAGGGCCTCCGGGCCGGTCACTCCGACGGCTGCGTGGGAATGCGTGCAGGTAGTCGTATTCTGTCTGGTTGAGGTTGGGCACGATCTCGACGTGCCCGAGGTAGTTGCTGTTGACTCCCTCGCTGACTCCTTTGCTTCCAGTTGCCTAGCAGCATGCGGATGGATGGGCGCAGCGTGCGGGTCCGGTGGGGATCCGTGGATGATGCTCCATGCCGCCACAGAGCTGTGGACAGCGTTCCACGACGTGGTTCAGCGCCCAGGTTACGGCCGTCGAGAGGTCCCAGCCATCCACTCGCGCACTGAAGCCGTCGCGACACTGACCTCGTCGAACTGCTCTCGAACGCGGGCTAGCGCAGTGCCACCGCGACCGGAGCGGCTGTTGATCGAGCCGTCGACGGTGAGCACCGAGCGGACCTCGGCGGTCAAGTATGGCGAGATCTCGGCGAAGTCGGCGGCGCTGAGATCGATCAGCTCGATTCCCGCAGTCTCGCAGCGGCGTACGCAGGCACCGGCAATCTCGTGTGCTGCGGCAAACGGGACCTGTTGGCGTACCAGCCAATCGGCAATGTCGGTTGCCAGCGAGAAACCTTTCGGTGCCAGCTCGGCCAGCCGATCGGGATGGAACGTTAGCGTCGAGACCATCCCAGCGATCGCCGGGAGCATGATCAGCAATTGGTCGATGGAGTCGAAGATCGGCTCCTTGTCCTCCTGCAGGTCTCGGTTGTATGCCAGCGGCAAGCCTTTCAGCGTTGCCAGCAGCCCGGCAAGATGGCCGATCAACCGCCCGGCCTTGCCGCGGGCAAGCTCGGCGACATCAGGGTTTTTCTTCTGCGGCATGATGCTTGACCCGGTCGACCACTCATCGGCCAGCGTTGCAAATCCGAACTCCTGCGTCACCCAGATGATCACCTCCTCGCTTAGCCGGGAAAGATCGACAGCGATCTGGGCGCAGATGTAGGCCGCTTCTGCCACCAGATCCCTAGATGCGGTGCCATCAATGGAATTCGCCACGCTGGTGTCGAAGCCGAGCTCAATCGCAACGAGCTCCGGATCCAGACCAAGTGATGTTCCGGCGAGGGCGGCCGAGCCGTAAGGGCTGACCGCCAACCGGCGATCAAGATCACGAATCCGATCGATGTTGCGCAGCAGCGGCCACGCGTGGGCAAGCAGGTGGTGGGAAAGTAGCACCGGCTGCGCATGTTGCAGGTGCGTACGCCCCGGCATGGCAACACCAAAATGATCGCGCGCCTGCTGCTGGAGTGCGTCGATGACGTTGATCAGCTCCGCCGCCAAGGCGCGCAGGGCATCGCGGAGGTACATCCTGATCAAGGTTGCGATTTGGTCATTGCGCGATCGGCCCGCGCGTAATCGACCTCCCAGTTCTGCGCCGAGCATCTCCACAAGCCGCCGCTCGAGTGCGCCATGCACGTCCTCGTCGGTCTCCGAGGGCCGGAAGGCCCCGGAAGCGACCTCGGATGCCAGTCCATCAAGACCGTCGAGCATCGCGGCGAGCTCTGTATCGGTAAGCAATCCGGCCTGCCGCAATGCCTTGGCATGCGCCCTCGACCCGGCCAGATCGTACGATGCCAGCCTCCAGTCAAAGTGGGTGGAGCGGCTCAGGGCCGCCATTGCCGTAGCTGGATTGCCGGTGAACCGGCCTCCCCAGAGCCGCCCGCTGTGATCCGCTGGCAGTGAGTTTGGTCCAGCGATCAAGACAACCCGGCGTCCCGGCGCGCCGCAAGCGTGCTCGACATGCCATACAGCGAGATAAAGCCGCGCGCCTGGGACTGATCGAATCTGTCGCCCTCGTCGTAGGTGGCGAGATTGAAGTCATACAGGCTGGTGTCACTGCGGCGCCCAGTGACGGTGGCCTTTCCGGCATGCAAGATCATCCGGATATCACCGCTGACCGGTTGCTGCGCCTCGTCGATGAAGGAGTCGAGCGCCCGCTTCAGCGGCGAGTACCACTGGCCGTCATAGACGAGCTCGCCCCAGCGCTGATCGATGCCACGCTTGTAGCGGCCCAGCTCCCGCTCGATCGTCACGTTCTCCAGCTCCATGTGGGCGATGATCAAGGCAATCGCTCCGGGTGCTTCGTAGACCTCTCGACTTTTGATGCCGACGAGCCGGTCTTCCACCATGTCCAGTCGACCGACACCTTGGGCACCAGCACGCTCATTGAGGATCTGGATGGCCTGCAGCATGGACACCTTTTCATTGTCAATCGCAATCGGGTTGCCGGCCTCGAAGGTGATCATGACCTCGTCGGGCTTCCGGGAAACGGCTGGGTTGGCAGTGTAGGCATAGACATCCTCGATCGGTGCGTTCCAGATGTCTTCCAGGAAGCCCGTCTCAATTGCACGTCCCCAGACGTTCTGGTCGATTGAGTAGGGCGAGGCCTTGCTTTGTTGGATAGGCAAGCCCTTCTCTTCCGCATAGGCGATTGCCTTCTCCCGCGTCCAGGCATAGTCGCGAACGGGGGCAATCACGCTTAGCTCGGGGGCGAGATTGGCAATGCCGACCTCAAACCGAACTTGATCATTTCCCTTACCTGTGCAGCCATGAGAGACAATCGTCGCCCCGTGAGACTTGGCTGCCTCGACGAGATGCCGAGCGATAAGCGGCCGGGAAAGGGCGCTGACCAGCGGGTAGCGATCCATGTACAGCGCGTTAGCTCGTAGCGCCGGACGGCAAAAGTCCTCGGCAAACTCGTCCTTGGCGTCCACAACGACCGCCTCGACCGCACCACAGTCCAGGGCGCGCTGGCGAATGAGATCCATGTCTTCGCCGCCTTGGCCCACGTCGATGGCGACGGCTACGACTTCGCGACCGGTCTCCTCGGCCAGCCAGCCGATGCAGACACTAGTATCGAGGCCGCCGGAGTACGCCAGCACAATCCGGTTATCTTTAGGCCGATTATTTTTGGGCCGATCACTCATGGGACTTCCTTCTCGCTGTGGTTGGGATGCGGACCTGTTGAGCCGTTGGGGGACTTGCCGGTTCGGCTCATGATCAAAAACTGCTCTGCGACCTTGCTGCCACCGCTGGGACTGCGGGTAATGAGCAAGATCGTGTCGTCTCCTGCGATGGTGCCGAGGATCGATTCCCAGCCGACCCGATCGATCGCGCCCGCGAAGTATTGAGCGGCCCCCGGCGGAGTGCGGAGCACGACGAGGTTGGCGGAAGCTTCGGCCGAGACCAAGATCTCGGCGCACAGCCTAGCTAGACGGCCCTCGAAGCTGGCGAATTCACCGACGTGGGGCTTCCGGTCGCCACCTTCCGCCGGGACTGCGTAGACCAGATGCCCGCTGGAATTGCGTACTCGGAGGGCGCCGATTTCGACCAGATCACGAGACAGGGTGCCTTGATTGACCTGAACCCCATCGTCGGCCAAGAGCTCGGCCAGCTCACTTTGCGAACGGATCTCATGCTGCTCCAGTAAGGTGATGATCTTGGCATGCCGGGCAGTTTTAGTAAGCGGTGCTCGAGAGTACGTAGACAAGTCACTCATCCCCTGCATGCTCATCGAGGAAGGCAAGCAGCGCCTTCTGCGCGTGTCTACGGTTCTCAGCCTCATCCCACACGACTGACTGGGGGCCGTCGATTACGGCGGCGTCGATCTCCTTGCCGCGATAAGCAGGCAGGCAATGAAGCACGATCGCCTCGCGATCGGCTAGCGCCAGCAGTGCCGGGGTCACCGCGTACGGGATGAAGATCGATTGGCGGTCGTCGCGTGAGTCTTCCTGGCCCATCGAGATCCAGGTGTCGGTGGCGACCACGTCCGCGTCGGCCACTGCTTCTTTGGCCTCCTGATGTACTTGTACGCTGCCCCCAGAGCTGACCGCCAGCTCGCGCGCTCGCGTGATGACGGCGGGGTCGGGCCGGAAGCCCGAGGGGGCGCCGATCCGGACATGCATTCCTGCGAGCGCGCCGCCAAGCAGGTATGAGTGCGCCATGTTGTTCGCGCCGTCACCGACATAGGCCAAGGTGAGCCCTGCCAACTGCTGCTTGTACTGCCGGATCGTTTGCAGATCAGCAAGCACCTGGCAGGGGTGGTACTGGTCGGTAAGCCCATTGATCACCGGCACACCAGCGTTGTCGGCCATTTCCTGTAAGCGCTCTTGGCCCGAGGTGCGCCAGACGATTGCGGCGACCTGACGGCCCAGCACACGTGCGGTGTCGCCAATCGACTCGCCACGGCCCAACTGGGACAGGACAGCGTCGATGATCATGGGATGGCCCCTGAGCTCGGCGATCGCGGTCTCGAAGGAGATCCGGGTGCGCGTCGAGGGCTTGTCGAAAAGCACTGCGACCGTACGCGGTCCACTGAAGGTATCCAGCCGGTAGGGATGCGTTTTGAGTGTGTCAGCTAGATCCAAGATTGCAAGCTGCTCGGCCGCGCTGAGATCATCATCGACCAGGAAGTGCCTCATGACGCCTCAGCAGTTACTTGATCGATAAGAGCTGGCAGCACATTGACGAAGCTGTCCAGCTCGGCAGCGCTGATGATGAGTGGTGGAGCCAGGCGCAGCACCTCGGGACGTGGCGCGTTGATCACATAGCCGGCGGCAAGCGCGGCATCGACCACAGCCGGCGCGACCGGCTGCTCCAAGATCACCGCCTGCAGTAGGCCGCGTCCGCGTACGCCGCTGATCAACGGATGTCCCAGTTCCATGATCGCTTCTCTGACATGATCACCGAGCATCTTGGCCTGCTGGAGGAGCCCGTCCCGCTCGATGACAGCGATCACAGCCAGCCCCGCGATTGCAGCGACGGGGTTGCCACCGAAGGTACTGCCATGACTGCCCGGGCCGAGCAGTCGCGATATGTCACCAGTGGCAATGCAGGCTCCAACCGGAAACCCGTTTCCCAAACCCTTGGCTACCGTCACGATGTCAGCTCTGACGCCTTGCTCGACATGCACCAGCCAGCTGCCGCACCGGCCGATGCCCGTCTGCACCTCATCCATCCAGAGCAGTGCACCGTGCTGGTCGCAAACCTCCCGAGCCTTGCTGAGATAGCCAGCCGGAGGAACGACGACACCGTTTTCGCCCTGAATCGGTTCCAGCACCACTGCCGCGGTCGTCTCATCCACCGCCGCCGTCAGCGCCTCCGCATTGCCATACGGCACGAAGATCACTTCGCTCGGTAGCGGCTCGAACGGTGCGCGGTATTTCGGATTGTGAGTCAGCGCCAGTGCACCCATAGAACGGCCGTGAAAAGCGCCCTCGGTCGAAACGATCTTGGTGCGCCCAGTCATCCGGGTGATCTTGAATGCGGCCTCGTTCGCCTCGGTACCGGAGTTGGTAAAGAAGACCCGCGCCTCATCGGCGCCGGTCATACGGCCCAGTCTTTCGGCGAGAGCGACCTGCGGCGGCGTGGCGAAGAAGTTCGAGACATGTCCCAAGGTCGCAATCTGGCCGGTGACCGCCGCCAGCACGGTGGGATGGGCATGACCGAGTGCGTTGACGGCCAGGCCTGACAGTAGGTCAAGGTATCGGCGTCCCTCTGCATCCCAGAGCTGGCAGCCTTCGCCACGTAGAAAGACGCGCTTCGGCATGCCGAAGGTGTTCATCACAGAGTCCGCATAAGCGTCCAGCACTGCGCCGGAGGACGTCGGACCGGATAGTTCGCGCCTCACTGTCATTGGATCGGCGGTCATGATGACACTGCCTCAGGCGCCAATGGTGCCGGCCCGAATTCGCCATTGGCATATTCGTCTGGCGGGATGCCTTCCTCACGCGGGAAAACCCGACTGCCCAGCCGGATCAGCCCTTCCTGGGTCACCATCGTCCCGATACCGACGTTGGTGAAGATCTCCAAGAGCAGCGCATGCGGGACACGGCCATCGACCACCGTCGCTCGGGTGAGCCCACCCTCGACTGCCCGCAGGCAGGCCTCCATTTTCGGCACCATGCCCGCCTCGAGCTTAGGCATCAAACCGCGCAGCTCACTCGCCGACAGCTCGGTGATGACTTCGTTGCTCTTCGGCCAGTCCCGATAAAGGCCTTCCACGTCGGTCAGCACGACCAGCCGATCAGCCTCAAGCGCTACGGCCAATGCCGCCGCTGCGGTATCGGCATTGACGTTGTGGACTACACCGTTGGCATCGGGGGCGATGCTGGCTACGACCGGTACGCTGCCTGAGCTGATCAGGCCCTCCACGGCTTCGGTACGCACAGAGACCACATCCCCGACCAGACCAAGATCGACTTCCTGCCCGTCAATGACGGCACCGCGGCGCTCGGCGGTAAACAGGCCACCATCCTCGCCCGAGAGGCCGACGGCCACGGTGCTATGCGTGTTGATAAGTCCGACCAAATCTCTGCCGACCTGGCCGACCAGCACCATACGCACCACTTCCATGGCTTCCGGGCTGGTGACCCGGAGGCCGCCCCGGAACTCGGATGCGATGCCCAGCCTGTCGAGCATGGTAGAGATCTGCGGCCCGCCACCGTGCACCACAACAGGATGGACGCCACACCGTTTCATGAACACGATGTCCTGCGCGAAGGCTCGCTTCAAATCGTCGTCGATCATGGCGTTGCCGCCGTACTTGATCACCACGATCTTGCCCGCGTACGTCTCCAGCCAGGGCAGGGTCTCGGTGAGGATCGATGCTTTCTCGACTAGCGAGAGCGGCCGAGTCTCTGGGGAGTTCATGTGGCGTACTCCGCATTTTCCTTGATGTAGTCATAGGTCAGATCATTGGTCCAGACGGTCGCCGAGTGGGTGCCGTTGCGCAGATCGACGTGGACCTCGACATCGTGTCCGCTCAAATCGACCAGGTCGCGCGGATCACCGATGGAACCGTCGCGGCACACCTGTACGCCGTTGAAGGACACGTCAATGCGATCCGGTTCGAACTTGGCCGTGGTCGTTCCGATGGCGGCGAGGACCCGTCCCCAGTTCGGATCCTGTCCAAATACAGCGCACTTGAAGAGGTTGCTTCGGGCGATCGCGCGACCGACTTGGACCGCGTCATCCTCCGATGCCGCATGTTCAACATGAATAGCGATCGTGTGCGCCGCACCCTCTGCGTCGGCTAGCAGCTGCAATGCGAGATCGAGACAGGCCTCGTCGAGCGCGGCCTGGAAATCACCGGGCGTCGGGCGTAGCCCGGAAGCGCCGCTGCTCATCAAGATCACGGTGTCGTTGGTTGACATGCAACCATCGCTGTCGATCCGATCGAAGCTGCGGCTGCATGCGCTCGCCAGCTGATCATGAAGCAGTTCTTGATCGACAACGGCGTCGGTAGTCAGCACCACGAGCATGGTGGCGAGACCAGGTGCCAGCATGCCGGCACCCTTTGCCATCCCGCCGATGGACCAACCCTCGTCGGCATAGCTGGTCTGTTTGGGTACGGAGTCGGTCGTCATGATCGCCTCCGCCGCCGCCTGTCCGCCGTCACGACTGAGCAGTGGAACAAGGTTGTTGATTCCATCGGCGATCTTGTTCATCGGGAGTCTGAGCCCGATCAGGCCCGTCGAACAGACAGCCACATCAATTGCACCCACGCCGACGGCGCCTGCAACAAGTTCAGCTGTCCGATGTGTATCACTGAAACCCTCCGGCCCGGTGCAGGCATTGGCTCCACCCGAATTCAAGATCACCGCCTGCAGTTGGCCGTCGCCCAACACCTGCTGTGACCACAGAACGGGGGCAGCCTTAACTCGGTTGGTCGTGAAGACCCCAGTGGCAGCTTGATCTGGGCCGGTGTTCACCACTAGAGCGAGATCCTTGCCACTGCTGGTCTTCAGACCAGCAGCAAGCCCGGATGCCAGGAAGCCCGAGGCCGTCGTTACGCTCATGGCGCCAGTCCGATGCTCGTGAGGCCGGTCGTCTCCGGGAAGCCGAGCGCCAAATTCATGCATTGCACCGCAGCGCCGGCGGTGCCCTTGGTCAGGTTGTCCAAGGCGGCGACGGCCACCAACCGACCTGCATCGTGATCAACGGTTACCTGGACCTGGACCGCGTTTGATCCCAGTACCGATTTGGTTTGCGGCCATTGGCCATCAGGCAGCAGCCAGACGAATGGCTCGTCCGCGTACGCCTCGGCGTATGCCGCGTACACCTGATCATGGGCCGTCTCATGATCAGCGAGCGGAGCCGTGCAGGTCGCGAGAATCCCGCGAGCCATCGGGACGAGTACAGGCGTAAAAGACACCGATGGCTCTGAAGCACCGCAGGCGACAAAGTTTTGAAGCAGCTCGGGGATATGGCGATGAGTGCCACCAACGCTGTACGCGCTGGCTGAGCCCATCAGTTCCGCGCCCAGCAGATGTGGCTTCACCGAGCGCCCAGCGCCCGAGGGACCGCTCGCCGCAACAACCACTACATCATGCGCAGTCGTCAGAGCCTGCGTAATCGCCGGCAGCAGGGCAAGCGTTGCCGATGTGGGATAGCAACCCGGGACAGCGATCGCACGCGCGCCAGCCAGCTTGCCCCGCTGACCCGGTAACTCAGGCAGTCCGTACGGCCACGTGCCGGCATGCGGTGATTGATAGAACCGCTGCCACGCCTCGGCCTCTTCCAGCCGGAAATCGGCACCGCAGTCGATCACCAGAGTGTCCGAATGCAACTGCGCAGCCATCTGACCCGAAGTGCCGTGCGGCAGAGCCAGGAACACCACATCATGATCATTGAGCTGCTCGGGTGAAGTTTCTACCAAAAGCCGATCCTCCAGCGGAACCAGATGTGGGTGATGCTGACCAAGGAGCGTTCCGGCATTGGCGCTAGCCGTCAGTGACCCAAGCTCCACTTCTGGGTGCGCAAGCAGCAGTCGGAGCAGCTCTCCGCCTGCATAACCGGTGGCCCCTGCCACCGCAACGCGCGCACTCATTCGCATGAGTATGCCAGACCAGACAAATTAATGCATCGCTGTCTCATGTGTTGGGAGGTGCGATGTGCGGAAGGTGCCGAGCCTTACCGCCTCCGATCAACGTTCTGGCGCCGCATGACGGCGGTCATCCTGGACAGCGGCGGAGTGACAGGCCTGCTGCATCGGCCGGGACGGTTACAAAGACTAAGAGGTGATCTGCTCTGGCCGGCGCATGTGCCGGCCGTCGTCCTAGCTGAGGTGCTCACCGGCGACCATCGCCGAGACTTCCACGTGAACCGGCTACTCAAGCTATGCCAGATTTGGCCAGTAACTGAACCGCTGGCTCGCGTGGCAGCTCATATGCGAACGAAATCAGGACGCGCCGCCACCCTATCTGTGACGGACGCCATCGTGGTCGCGCTTGCTGGGGAGTACGCCAAGGCGCTTATCCTCACCAGTGATCCTGGTGATCTTGCCGCTCTCGCAGCACACTCCGATGCGGAGATCAGATTCGGTCCGATGTAGCGTCGCAGCGGTTTGCATTAATCACGGAGCCGGAACGCCAACCTGGTTTGCCACTGATTCAGGTCAGGTACCTCAGCCGGATCGCTGAGATACTCCTCGAGCCGGCAACCCCATCTACTGCCGTTGGCGTCCCACTCCAAATCGCGCTCAGCCGCCCATTCCAACAGCTCCCGCGTTGCGGATTCGAGAGTGGCTGGGTGACCGGTGTGGAGCACCGTGGCATAGCGGCCGGCGGGCAGCACGCCAGCGCGGACCTGGTTGTCACCCTCAATGTGAATGGCGACAGCGACTCCGGTCTCAAGCTCGAGTTCGGCCTCCATATCGACAACGACGTACCGCCAGAAGGGCGGTCCTGCGGAATGGATGCCATGGGCAGCCAGCCAGTCGAAGACCTGACCAGTCAGCGGAGGGACGACCGAACCGAGCTCCTCCATCCGCACGGCTACGGGGATTGCCACATATGGCTGATCCAGCCTGATTTCGATGGTGGGATCTGCGCTTGTCATAGGCACTTAGACCTCACTCGGATTCGGAAGTCATCGCCCACAGCTAGATCGTTCGCTGGGCTGCTCCAGTGCGTTCTGCGGCGAACGCCACTGCGGCGTCCCGGGCAGCGCCGGCTTCAGCATCGGTGAGAGTACGATCCGGAGCCCGGAACCGGAGCGCGTACGCCAGCGACTTCTTGCCTTTGCCGACCTGCGGGCCCGTGTAGATGTCGAACAGCCAAATCGACTCCAGGAGCGGTCCGGCACCGGCCCGCAATGCCCGTTCCACCACGGCTGCCGGCATGTCCTCGTCAACGATCAGTGCTACATCCTCCTTGGCGACGGGGAACGCAGAGATCGTCGGGACGTCGCCGGTCGCAGGCGCGGCCGCGATCAACGCATCAAGATCGATTTCGACCGCGGCGGTGCGGGCCGGCAGGCCGAACGCTGTACAGACGTTCGGGTGCAGTTCGCCTGCATAACCGATTCCATCGCCACTAGGCAGCATGAATTCGGCACACCGGCCGGGATGCCATGGCGCATATTTCGCCGCTCTACGATCGAGGTGCAATCCGATCGCAAGGGCAGCTGCTTCCACGAACGCAATGGCCTGTTGCCAGCCCGCCGGAGTTCCGTGTCCCATCCAGTTGTCCGGTTGCCAGTGGCCGGTCAGCACCGCTGCCAGATGACGCGGTTGTTGGCCTAGAGCGTGATCGATTGCGGCCAGTTCCTCCGCCGATGGCCGCTGGGTAACCGGCGGTCGTGGCGCGGCCAGCCATGGATCGTTGGCGAAAAACACAGAGCCCGCTTCGAAGAGCGCGAGATCATCATTGCCACGGCTGAGGTTGCGCGATACGGCGGCGAACAGCCCCGGCAGCAGCGAGGTGCGCAGATAGGGACTGGCTTCCGACAGTGGATTGACGATCTTGTTCAGGCGACGCCGCCGATCATCAGCCGGAACGCCCATTGAGTCAAGATCGGCCACCGATACAAACGGGAAGCTCAGCACTTCCACGAACCCACGTGCCGCGAGCGCGGCGTTGACCGCACGCCGGGCCCGTTGGCTGCGCGTTAGCCCACGACCGACGGGTGCCGTCGGGACAACCGGCGCAATAGTGTCGAAGCCGATCAGCCGGCCAACCTCTTCGACGTAGTCGTAAGGATCTCGCAGATCGGGCCGCCAGCTGGGCGGTGTGATCGTCAGTCGCTCTTCGTCAGCGGTGACCGTTGCCCCGATTGCCTCAAGTAGGCGTACCACCGAGGCATGATCAACATCGATGCCCAGAATCTGCGTGGGCAGGGTGTCTGGAATCGTGGTGCTCGGCCGGCCGGGAACCGTGCCGCGTACCGTCTCGGCCGTTACGAGCGTTCCACCGGCGTGCTCAATCAGCAGTTCAGCAACCCGATGTGCGGCGGCATAGCTCGCCTGGGGATCAACGCCGCGCTCGAATCGCCGCGACGCCTCGGACGACAGCTTGTGGCGTCGTGAGGTCCGAGCGATCGTCATCGCGTCGAAGTGTGCCGCCTCGATGACGACATTACGCGTGCGCGGCGAGAGTTCCGTGGTCGCTCCACCCATGACTCCGGCGAGACCGATGGGTCCGGAGGCATCGGTAATCAACAGGTCGGCTGGATGCAAGGGCCGCACGACGTCGTCAAGGGTGGTCAGCTTCTCGCCTTCGGCGGCCTTGCGCACCACGATGGCACCGTCGAGCAGTTCCGCGTCGTAGGCATGGATGGGTTGACCGGTCTCGAGCATGACGTAGTTGGTGATGTCTACTGCGAGTGAGATGGACCGCATTCCGGCGAGCTGGACTCGGCGGGCCAGCCAGCGCGGGCTGGGCCGAGTCGGATCGATACCGGTGACGGTAAGGGCCACGAAGAGCGGGCAAGCGTCAGATTGCAGTTCAACCGGATAACCATCGGTCGATTCAGCCGGGATCACGCGATCAACCGGATCGGTGAAGGTGACATCGGCCGCTTGCGCTGACTCGCGAGCGATGCCGCGGATGGAAAGACAGTAACCGCGATCGGGAGTGACTGCTATATCGAGCACGTCCTCCCGTAGGTGGAGCACCGACGCAGCGTCGCTCCCCGGCTCCAGATGTGGCTCGTTCAGCACGAGAATCCCGGTGTGATCATCACCGAGGCCGAGCTCCTTCGCTGAGCAGATCATGCCGTCGGAGACGTGGCCGTAGGTCTTCCGCGCGGAAATCCCGAAACCGCCAGGCAGCACTGCGCCGGGCAGCGCAACCACCACGAAGTCGCCGACGTCGAAGTTGTGTGCGCCGCAGACCACGCTGCGTGAACCTGAGCTGTCGTTATGTCGGCCAACATCGACCTGGCACCAGCGGATCGACTTGCCGTTGGAGTGGACCTCGACCTCGTACGCCACCACCTTGCCGATCACCAAGGGGCCGGTGACCTCGGCACCGACCTGGTCAACGGTCTCGACTTCCAGTCCAGCCCTGATCAACGCTTCGCCAAGCGAACGGCCGTCAAGATCATCAGCCAGCGCTGCGTACTCCCGCAGCCAGCTCAGCGGCGCCCTCATCGCGCCGTTCCCAGCAGTGCTCGGCTGAAACGTATATCCCCTTCGATCATGTCGCGCATGTCTTCGGCGTTGTTACGGAACATCAGCGTGCGGTCCACGCCCATGCCGAATGCGAAACCGGAATAGACGTCTGTGTCGATGCCGCAGGCCTGGAGCACTCGGGGGTTGACCACACCGCAGCCACCCCATTCGATCCAGCCCTCGCTCTTGCAGGTACGGCAGGGATTGTTGGGATCACCGACTGAAGCACCGTGACAGACGAAGCATTCCAAGTCGACCTCGGCCGATGGCTCGGTGAAGGGGAAGTAGTTCGGACGGAACCGAGTCCGAGTTTCACCGAACATGGCTCGCGCGAAATGATCAAGCGTGCCGCGCAGGTGACCGAGCGTAATGCCCTTGTCGACCGCTAGTCCCTCGATCTGGTGGAAGACCGGCAGATGAGTCGCGTCGTACTCATCGGAGCGGTAGACCCGGCCCGGACAGACCACGTAGACCGGCAATTCGCGGGTGAGTAGAGCCCTGACCTGGACGGGCGAGGTATGTGTCCGCAAAACAATCCCGCCGTCCTCCGGCTCGACGAACAGGGTGTCCTGCATGGTGCGAGCCGGATGGTCGGGGATGAAGTTGAGCGCGTCGAAATTCATCCACTCGGCCTCGAGCTCCGGTCCCTCGGCGACCTCCCAACCCATCGCGATGAAGACATCAGCCATGAGGTCCATCAGTGCGGTGACGGGGTGGACTGCGCCGAACGGCTGAGTCTGAACGGGAAGCGTCACGTCGACCCGCTCCTCCACCAGGATCCGGGCCACCTCGGCAGCCTTGAGCTGCTTCTCGCGCGCTTTAAGCGCTTCGTTGATCGTGCCGCGAGCCCGCCCGACGCGTACTCCGGCATCCTTGCGGGCCTGTGGCGGCAGGGCGCCGATCTCACGGTTGGCGAGAGCGATCGGTGAGCGGTCTCCGGCATGGGCCAATCGAGCTTCCTTCAGCTCCGCCACCGAAGTCGCGGCCGCAAACGCCGCCAAAGCCTCCGCGACCATCGCGTCGACGCTTTCGGCACTCAGCGGCGTGACCTCAACTGGGTCGTAGCTGGAGTTCGGCCCGGACATGGCTCCCTCGGAGATTCGACTGTGACGCACGGTGCGCCTCGGACAGTCTAGGAATGTTGTTCATACGCCGTCACGCCGTTTACTCACTGGACCGACGTTGGGCAGTGGCGGAGGCGTAGAGGAAGACGGCCGCGGCCGTCGACAAATTGAGACTTTCGGCGCGTCCATAGAGCGGCAGCGCGACCAAACGATCAAGCAACGATTGGTGTTCGGCTGGTAGCCCCCAGGCCTCGTTGCCCATCACCCACAAGGTGGGTTGGTTCAGCTCGCCCGATTTTGCGAGATCATCGATCTTGCACGGTGCGGCGGCGTCGGCACCGAACACCTGGAGGCCCGAGTCGCGTGCCAGAGTGACGGCCTCGGTCAAATCCACAGCGACGGCGACCGGCACGTGGAAGAGGCTTCCGGTGGTGGCGCGTACCGTCTTGGCGTTATAGACATCGACGGAGTCACGGCTGACAAGCACGGCATCTGCACCGAATGCATCGGCGCATCTGATCACCGTCCCAAGGTTTCCTGGATCGCGAACCTGATCACAAAGCACCACGAGCTGGGGTGCGCCTGCGAGCGCATCGACCGCTGACACATGGACCATGTGACAGACCGCAATCAACCCTTGGGGGGTCACTGTGGCGGCTAAATCGTCAACGGCGTGAGCGGATGTAACGGCAATCCGGGCTCCTACCTTGGAGGCGGCGTCGAGGAGCTCTTGATGATGGTGAAGGCTGTCGTCGGCGACAATCAACTCGATGACCGTACCCGGTCGGTCCAGTGCTTCGGAGAGTGCCTGCGGACCCTCGATAAGGAAACGCCGCGCGCTTTGGCGGCCTTTTCGTCGCAACAGCCGTCGAGCTGCCCGCAGCATCGCCTGGGAGGCTGCGGGCAGCTCAGACGCTCCGATTTCAGGCTGCTGTCGCGTCGGCGGCAGGCGCATTCGCCTTGGCCACCTCAACCAGCGCCTTAAACGCCGCGGGATCGGTCACAGCAAGATCGGCGAGAATCTTCCGATCCACCTCAATTCCGGCCACCTTGAGGCCGGAAATGAAGCGGTTGTAGGTCATGCCCTCCGCGCGGGCCGCCGCATTGATCCGCTGAATCCACAACTTACGAAAATCACCCTTGCGAGCGCGGCGGTCCCGGTAGGCGTACACCAGTGAATGTGTGACCTGCTCCTTGGCTTTCCGGTACAACCGAGAACGCTGCCCACGGTAGCCGGACGCCTGCTCGAGAACTTCACGACGCTTCTTCTGTGCATTGACGGAGCGCTTGACGCGTGCCATCGCAGTTACTCCTTAGATCTGGGGGAAATCGGCTCTCAGGCACTCTTGCCGAGCAGCTTCTTGGCTTTGGCGGCATCACCAGGCGCGAGGACCTTGTCGCCATCGAGGCGCCGAGTGCGGGTGCTGGGCTTGTGCTCGTTTAAGTGCATCTTGCCCGCCTGGCGATGCATGAGTTTGCCCGCGCCGGTGAACCTGAACCGCTTCTTGGCCCCGGAGTGCGTCTTCATCTTCGGCATGTTTGATCCATTTCTTCTGTATGTCGTGCTGTGCTACGGCGGTGCCGTAGGACCGTGTCTAGCTAGCTCAGATCTATGTCGGGATCGAGATTGTCCGCGGGTCCCCGACGCCTCTTCGTTGCAGGCTGAGCGGCAGCCTGCGCCCGACGACCCGCCTGCTCGGTTCGCTCCGCCTCCGCATCGGCGAGCCGCTCGGCAGCCCGGCGATCCCGCTCGGCCTTGACCTCGGCACGGGCCTCGGTCTTCTTCTTAAGTGGACCGAGAACCATCAGCATGTTCCGACCGTCCTGCTTAGGGGCAGACTCGACGAACCCGTACTCGTCGACGTCGGAAGCCAGCTTCTTCAAAAGGTTATAGCCCAGCTCGGGTCGGGACTGCTCACGTCCTCGGAACATGATCGTGATCTTGACCTTGTCGCCCGCTTTGAGGAAGCGTACGACGTGACCCTTCTTGGTCTCGTAGTCGTGGGTGTCGATCTTGGGCCGAAGCTTCATTTCCTTGATCACTGTGTTGGTCTGATGACGTCGGCTCTCGCGTGCCTTCTGGGCGTTCTCGTACTTGAACTTGCCGTAGTCCATGAGCTTGGCGACTGGCGGTCGTGCCATCGGCGCGACCTCTACCAGATCCAGCTCGGCCTCTCGCGCAAGACGCAGCGCGTCCTCGATGCGTACGATGCCGACCTGCTCCCCCGCCGGTCCGACAAGGCGGACCTCGGAGACGCGAATTCGATCGTTGATTCGCGGTTCGGTGCTGATATGTCCTCCAGTTGGTTGTAGGTGGTTGACCAACCAGACGGCACCGAGAATCCGTGCGCGGCGACCCAAATAACGAAGGGTCCCCGCATACGCGAAGACCCCGAAACCCGCGAGGACATCACATCGCAGTCCTCGCAGACCAACCCGACAACTATCGTTGGTTGACGCTGTGCGGGTGGGAGATCAGGTCTCCACTTGCGGACTCAGTGCTCGACTGAATCGGTCGGAGTCAAGATATCACCGCGTGCCAGATAGGCCACATATTCGCTGTCTCGACTCCCGGATCAAACGCGGAGCTGCCGCAGCGTATTCCCTACTCGGGCCGGGATCCTTCAGGCTCGGAAATGATCCAGCCGAACTGACCATCGGCCAGCTCAACCAGCCGATGACCGGCTGCCAGTTCTGCAAGCACATCGCCTTCGAGTACGAGCGGGTGCGGGCCGGCCACATCAATGAGTACGACAGTCAGCTCCTCGCTGTGCGCTGCTTGCGCGGCAACATCGATTGTGACCGGTACCGGCCGAGCATCCTGCTGCCAACTCTGCAGCGCATCAAGACCTGTGAAAGCCAGCAGCGCCCGACGGCCGTCTCGCACCTGAAGTATCACGAGCGACATCTCCGCCTCCTTGTCCGAGGCCAGTCCCACGAGCGTCTCTCCGAGCCGGGCTGTCGTAGCGACGACCGGAACAAGGAGTCGATCGATGCAGAGCGCGGCAATCGCGCGTAAGTATGCCGTCGGAGTTGCTTCTGTTGCAGCAGCAGCGATCAGGCGGCGGGTATCGATCGATGCTGCGCCCGTGTCACCGGGGAAGTCGGAAGCTGTCAGCTGTCGTTGGTGATTCACGTCTCCACCCTCATTCGGGGGGAGCCGGGTGCTCTCCCCCATCGCTACCCTCAGCCGCGCGTGGCACATTGGAAGAATGCCTGCTGTTGACACCGTACTGAGTCTGGGGGGTCTCTGCCAGGCGTGGAAAACGATCAAACCCGCTCTGACTAGGCAAAAGCACCCCGCAGCACCTTGCAGCGTCTGACGCCAGTTTGCAACGTCTGACGGCCAAATGACGGCCAAGCGGTGATCTTGAGGTATTGCGCTTTGCGACACGTCCTGAGATTCCCCGTATCCGTTCCCTCTCTAACCCGCGAACCCTGCAGGCGCACCAGTTCTGAACACACACGACGAGCGCGGTGCTCGTCACACCGGCCGATGGCTAACGGCACACCCCACGTGAAGGGAGCACCGCTGATGACGAATCTAGCCGCGCCCATCGGCGCAGTCCCCACTCCAACCGCAGCCCCCGGACTGGGGCTTGACATGAAGCGCGTTCAGCTTGCATACGGCAACATCGCGCCGGGCTCGAGCCTGCTGGTCGAGCTAATCAAGAGCAGTGGCCCCGACGCCAACCCCACCGTGCTCGTGACCTGGCCCCGCGTCAGTGAGGTCTCGCCGGCCAGGTTCGCCGAGGTGGTCAGCAATGCGTGCCGGCTTCTCGGCAATGCCAGCACCGAGCTAGCCCGCCGGCGCATCATGCCGGAGCAACCATGAGTAGCATCGCTCGCGTCTACGGTGGGACTAGATGAACTCCTCAGGAAGATCAACTTTGCGAATGGCCTAGTCAAGGACTGTTGATCTCGAAGTGGCAGGTGTTGGATTTCGATCCTTTCGGCTCGGCTTACCGACCAGGGGCAATGCCCCGAAACGCCTTCTCACTAGGTATTTCACTGCTCAGCATTAGTCGTTGTCACTCACGAGTTCTCAACGAGTGACGGAATCTTGACGGAACATGATCTTGGAAGCAGGTCGGAGCCGAGCGCCCAGCAAGATATTGGCACCGAATGTGTTAGTGGCGCCGAGCGAGTACGGGCTAGGCGGGAGATTCACAGAAACTCGTAGGGAGCGATCTCCCAATGGAGAATATCGATCTATCCAGCAGCCAAGTCAGCCTCCGAGGCGACACCCTGAGTAACTCATCCGACCCGCATCGATCAGCGTGAGCCAGGGCTGCTCGTTTGGCAACGAATCCGACCTCGGTGAGTTCGGCCAAGCGATCCGAGACTTAGGCGGTCATCGATGCGCGCTGTCCAACGAGTGATCGACCTAGCCGGCCGTCGGCACCGGCGCCAGCAGGACGACTCCGCAAAGAATGAGGACCTCAAGGTCAATTGGGGGCGGGGTTGTTCGCGAGTTCTTTCCTGCATGACCGTCCGGGTCGCTGCGGAGGCATAAAGGAAAGGCACGAGACACTCGTAGGTTGCCTGGAGGTTGCAAGAACAAGATCAACACCGCGAATCGACCAATTCATCCTCGACGGCTCACAAACGGGCTGGCGCCGCTAATGGTTACCGGCAAGTTAGCAGAGACTTACGGAATGGCCGCGGCCGCCGCCTCGACCGCCACATCGGCGCGCCGGAAACAACCTGCGCCCGAGCGGACTGGATGGTGAACCTTTTGCCTGCCGTGCCAACCGTCCCCGCCATGATCGACCCGGCCACCGCGGCGATGGGCTAACACGCCCTACGCCGGGGTACTGCGGCGCGAGCACAGCCAGCATGGACAGCCGGATGCTGACGAACGGGTAAAGCCCACCGAAGACGATCATGCCGGACCCGCTGAGGATGCCCCACACGGGGACGGCAGCGCGAAGCCAGGAGAACGCGCTGGTGGTCCGCTTTAGCGGGCCACCAGCGGTCGTCGCACCAGAAGTGGATGACCGGGTGCCGGCGCCGGTCACCCCTATCCGCTGGGCGAACGCCACCCTCTTTGTCCCGGCACCAACTTTCTCGACTACCTTCGCAGCGCCCACGATGGTGGACCCCTTCAACCAGGTGCTCTTCTGTGATTCCCCGAGGCTTGATGCAGGCGCCGCACAGCCGGACCCGACCGCCGTTGTCGATGAATTCGGCGTAACAGGCCATCCAGCAGGGCAGCCCTGGCTGCGCAATCCCGTCGTTTCCGCCATTCGTCCCCAGCCAGACGGCTTCGATCGTGCACAGCACGATTGACTCCTGCCGCTCGACCCCGGAAGGGTCGACGGGGTTTCCGAATACGTCCTCCGGTGAGGCTAGCCTGTGTAGACCGGTGTCGTAGACGCTGCCTGCTGTGCGTACCAGCCCGATGCCGGCTTGCAGACTTCGGCCAAGTGCGAGTTGGATCGGTCGGGCTGCCACTGCCAGTGATCACACCGGCCTTATTTGAAGCAAGCGACTCCGCTGCTTCACACAGCTCCGCAGGTTGATTGGGCTAATCTTGGGCAGCCCATCACATCCGATCGCCTTCGTGATCAACCAAGGCTGTCTACACGCCCTCAAACGTCGGGAACTCGTGGGTAGATGTCCGACGACGCGCCAGGGCCGGGCTGGGCAAGGTCTGCCGACTGCTGTATCGCGGAAGGGATGTCAGGAAGCAGTCACTGGTTCGGCTAGCAGGCTATCTCGCCGGCGGGCGACGAACAGAAACTGGCTCGGACAAAGCATAACGGACACGTGCGAACATCGGCCCCCCAAGCCACGGCCGCGGCGCGGACGGACCCCACCGTTCGCGATCACCCACCGAGTGCCCTGCTTGCGATACGTGCCAGCCTCGACCGCCGCGTCGGAGATGAAACCCGCCACGTTGCAACGCAGCCCAGAACACTTGCAGCCATCGGTGCCGTTTTACAGCCAACGGCGCCGCTTGAACACGGTATAGAGAACAACCGAGGTCAGCAACATGAGGATCACTGCGGCCGGGTAACCGAGGATCCAATTGAGCTCCGGCATGTGCTCGAAGTTCATCCCGTAGATGGTCCCGACCAGGGTCGGGGCAAATAGGATCGCAGCCCAGGCAGAGATCTTCCTGATCTCCTCGTTCTGCGCGTAGCTGGCATGGGTCAGCTGCCTAACCTCTTCGTTCTGCGCCTGCGTGGCCAGCGTGGAGCGCAGCTTGAGGACGGTCTGATAGAAGTCGATCACCCCCTCCAAGTACTCCTTCTCACCCTCTGCCACGCTGCGTACTCGGTCGAACTGGTCTGCGAGGTCGACCACCATGCGCCGCCCTCGGGTGAGACCCGCTCCACTGTGGCCATTCGCCCATAGATCGCAGCACTGAGCGCAGCCATGGTGCGTACCGTCAGCAGGCCGTGCCGGGCCTGGAACAGCTCGTTCACGAACTCCTCCGGATCGCCGACCTCCCCGCCAGTGACCTGTTGCTCAAGCGAGCGTTTGTCCTCGATCTGGTAATTGATTCGCCAGACATCCTTCGTCACCATCTCGACGAATTCCTCTTGTTGACGGGACAGAGCAGACACGATCGCGTACGACAGCTCGAAGCCCGTGTCAGGTTTCAGCCGTCCCGCTCTGATCCTGGCCAGCACCGCACTCGTCTCCCGCAGCGCCACCGCCGGATTGACCGCCGGATTGATCGGCCCGTGCACCGTCACCAAGTAGCGCTGACAAATGAACTGGTCCAGCTCGATGTAGTGCACGTGCCCCTGCCGACCGGGCTCCGGGGCATGCAACACGACGAACACGTGGTCGGCATAGGCATGCAACTTCGGGACCCGGTTGCGCTCGGCAGCGTCGCGAATCGCATGGGGGTGGAAACCGAACACCTCCGCAAGCGCCTGCGTAGCAACAGGGTCGCACTCAGGGATATCCACCCATACCAGGCCGTCATCGCGCCGCAGCAATTCCGCCAGGTCCTCCACCTGATGATCAGTGACTACCCCACCCGTAATCAGTCGAACGTCCATTCACACCACCCACTTTGACCACAAACAATGGTCGCTCGGTCCACCTCATTTCGGTAGCTCATCAGTGCCTGGTCAGTGTGGGCTAATCACAACCAGCCATATTTACTAGATAGTCAGCGATATCCACCTTGTGGAATCGTTGACGGATCACATTCACGCCCATCACGGGCAAGAGCAACGTGATCGTTAGGGTGATCGCCGCGATGACGGCCAGGCGCTCGGCAGCGATGCTCATCTTGGTATCGCTTCCCGCACGCGCGATAGAACTCGTAACACCGATCAGAAATCAGCTGGGAGTCGGTGATGTGGGCGACGAACTGCACTGTTCGAGCACGTCCTTCACAGCTCCAGGCCCGGCAAAACTAGACAGCTTGATCGCCCCGCCGATAGATTTCGCTGCACTGCTCCGCCGTGGTCTTGATCGTCAGCAGGTCACGTCGCGCCGCGAACAGCCGTCCGTCGCCGCACCTGCCAATGTGCGCCGGAAGATCGCGAACATCCGAATCGATCCGGCCAGCCCGCAGTCAAGGCCCACGCCATGGCGTATGCCCCGGTGAACTCGCTCATTCAAGCAAGTTCGGCGTGGGCCCACTTCCGCTATACGTGCCTGATTGCACTCTGACAAGCAGTCCGCTCGATTCGCCTCCTTCGTCACTCGCGAACGGGCGCTTAGCCTTCCACGCAGCGCAGCCGCGAGCTCCTGCAGTCGGCGAAGGGGACTGCCGGTCCAAAGTGCCTCTGGCATGAACGCATGCACAGCAGGACTGTTGACGTGGTCCCGTCGAGGCGTGGACCACGTCCGGACATATTCAGCCGGTAATCGAGTCCTCATACTCGCTGATCTCGGCAACCTTCGGCCCAGACGGGCTACTCGGGTCGAAGACGTAGTCGAGCCATTCCTTGGCCAGCCGCCGTGCAAGCTGAAGTCCGATCACGCGTTGTCCAAGGGTGAGGATCTGGCAGTTGTTCGACAGGACGGACCGCTCGACGCTAAAGGAGTCGTGGGCCACCGTCGCCCGGATGCCGGGCACCTTGTTGGCGGCAATCGCCACTCCGATGCCGGTGCCACAGACCAGGATGGCGCGGTCGGCTTCGCCCGTTCTGATCTTTTCCCCGGCCGCGATGGCAACCGACGGGTAGGAAGAGGCATCGAGATCGCCCTCATAGACGCCCAGGTCGGTGACCTCGACTCTGTCATCGGCCTGCATATCGACCAAGATGCGGTCCTTGTAGTCGTAGCCGGCGCTATCGCTTCCAACCAACAGCCGAATGCGGTCGCTCATGTGGGTTGTCCTTCCGTGTCTGCGGACTCAGTTGGTTCAGGTGCGGCAGCCTCCGCCTCCCCGAGCACGTCACCGATCGCGGTAACAATCAGGCCGAGCGAGATGGCGCCTGGATCTGGGGTTCCGACACTGCGCTCTGCCAGCGGCCGCGCCCTCCCGATCTTAGGAATAAGCGGAGCAGTGGCCTCCGCTGCGGTCCTGCAGGCGTCCGCGGCTGATCGCCACGCTTCGGATATCGAAGCTCCGCCATCGACCTTCCCGACCAGCGTGTCGACGAACGGGAACAGGGCGTCCAGCATGGTTTTGTCGCCGAGCTGAGCCTTGCTGAAACCCTGTAAGTGAGTTGCCGAGCTCTGCACCGCATCAGCCAGGCGCTTCGAGGTCACCGCTTCGGTGTTCCCGAGACCCTTGCCGACCCCCTCGAGGAGCAGCCCCCACAGGATGCCGCTTGTGCCGCCGGCCGTGTCACCGAAGGCGTGCCCCGCCGCGCTGAGCACCGTCTCGACCCCGCCTTCTGTCTCGTTCGCAGCTTCAGCGGCGGCCTTGGAGCCGCGCGACATACCGATGCCATGATCACCATCACCGGCTATCGCGTCGATCCGACCGAGATACTCCTTGTTCTCTTCAATCGTCGCATAAATCGCATCGACCGCCTTCCGAGCCACCGCGGCTGCCGCTATGGATTCCTCGCTTGCCTCCACCGTCACTGTCTCGGCGATATGCCCTGCACCAGCGCGCCGGGTGGTGAATTTCTCGCTGACGACGGCGGTGCCGCGCCGGAAAGCCGCGGTCTCCGCAGGCGCAACCCAGTAGCGTTCCAGCTCCTCATCGAGCCAGGTGATCGAAAGCGAGCAGCCTGCCATATCCAAGGAGGTGACGAGCTCCCCGACCTCGGAGGACACCTGCACGACTCCGGCGGCCTCGAGGAGTTCGTTGATGTGGCCGTACAGCACGTACAGCTCTTCGTATTTGGTAGCGCCAAGCCCGTTGACGAGTACGGCAGCGCGACCGCTCACCCCTTCGGGACGCTCGGCCAGGACGGTCTCGACGAGCTTTACGGCCAGGTCCTTTGCCGACATCCAGCGCGCCGATGTGATGCCGGGCTCGCCATGAATTCCCAACCCGAAGTCCATATGGCCTTCGTCGACTGTGAATAGCGGCTTGTCGGCACCGGGGAGCGTGCAGCCATGGAAGGCGACGCCAAATGAGTACGTCGCCGCATTGGCCGCGCGCATGACACGCTCCACCTCGTCGAGGTTCCCACCGTTTTCGGCCGCCGCCGCAGCCATCTTGTAGACGGTGAAGGTGCCGGCGATGCCGCGCCGTTTTTCCTGCTCCTCTCGGCTGGCCGAGGCTACATCATCGGTCACCCACACGACCCGGGTATCGATGCCTTCACCGATCAGCCGCTCGGCCGCGAAACCGAAGTTCAACCGGTCACCGGCATAATTGCCGAATCCCAGCACGACTCCCGCGCCTCCATCGGCTGCCTTGGCTACCCGATAGACCAGCTCCGCTGACGGTGATGCAAACACACCACCGAGCACAGCCCCGTCGGCGAATCCGGTGCCCACTACCCCGTTGTATGACGGGTAGTGGCCAGACCCGCCACCGATCACCAGACTGACTTTCCCTTCCAGCGGCCCGCCCGCCCGGACGAAACCAGAAGCACCTTCAACGCGCTGCACGTACTGCGGGTACGCCGCGGCGAAGCCCTTCATCACGTCGTTCGGGAATTCGGCGGGGTCGTTATACAGATGCGTCATAGGGAATCTCCAGAGATTGACGGACTGGTTGGCAATGTTCGCTGAGCCTGCACGCGGTGCCCTTCGACAGGCTCAGCGCGCACGGGCTCAGACGAACGTTACTGACCTGTCGGACCCGGATCGGCAGGCTCCGGAATCACCTTCGACTTAACCTCCGCTGAGGACGAAGTTGTTCACCTGGTCGGCGTTGTCTTTGGTGATCAGGGTGCAGTCAAGGGCCTGCTTCTCCTCAGCCACACCGGTCTGACCAGTCCGGATCACGCTGTCAAGCTGCCCGGCGGCCTTCTTGGTGCCCTCAACGATCGGCTGCAGCACCGTGGCAACCATCTCGCCCTTCTTGACGGCATTGACGGCGTCCTGGTTGCCATCAAAGCCAAGCACCTTGACCTTCTCGAGCTTGCCCTTGTCCTTCAATGCGTTGATCGCGCCGAGCGCCATCTCGTCGTTGCCCGCAATGACACCTTGGACGTCAGGATTCTTCGAGAGCAGGGACTCCATCTTGTCCTGACCTGTCTGACGATCCCAGTTGGCGATCTCCTTGCCCACCTGCTTCAGGTCCGGGTACTGCGAGATCACCGAGTGGTAGCCGTCGGACCGCACCTGGGCGTTGTTGTCGCTGGGTTTGCCGAACAGCTCAACGAAGGTGCCCTTGTAATTCATGGACTTGGCCCATTCCTCGGCGCCAAGCCCTGCACCCTGAGCGTTGTTGGAGACGATCTGCGCCTTGGCCAGCCCGGTCTTGCTGATCTCGGCATTGATCAAGACGACCGGAATGTTCGCGTCGACCAGTTTCTGGACCGCCGCCACGCTTTCGTCAGCACCGGCCGGATCGAGCAGCACGCCCTTGACCTTGTCATTGATAGCGGTCTCGATCAGTTGGTTCTGGGTGTCCGGATCATTCTTGTGAGCTGACGTGGTGGGCTCATATCCGAGCTTCTTGAACTCAGCCTGCGCGGTGTCGATCTCAGCCTTCCAGTACGGGTTGGACGGATCGACGGTGATCACCGCGATGGGGCCACCCGCGGTGCCACCACCGCCACTTGCTGATCCCGAGGGCGCGGCCTCACCGCCGGCACTGCTGGAGCCACCACCGCCGCAGGCGGCGAGACTGATCAAGACCACGCCTGCCAGGAGCGATCGTGCTGCGATTCGATTGATCATCACTTTCCCTTTCAATTGGTAGAAATCTGGTGGGTGATGGGTGCGCACCCCCGATTCGTACGCATTGATCAAGAGCTGGTTCCAACCGTCTCCCGCTGGCTAGCTGCAGCCTTGGCGGCCGCGACTGCTCGTGCCGCGCTGCGGCGCCGCTGTGCGATTTGTTGGATCTGATCGACCGCGACAGCGAGAATGATCACGGCACCGGTGATCACCTTCTGCCAGAAAGGCGACACCCCGACGATCACCAGGCCGTTGGCCAGGAAGCCGATAACAAAGGCGCCGATGATCGTGCCGCGGACCGTGCCGCGACCACCAGAGAGCGCCGCACCACCGATCACGACAGCAGCAATCGCGTTCAGCTCGTAGAACGTCCCAAGATCAGCAGTCGCGGAGCTGATGTTGGCCATCTGGAGGATCCCGACGATCGCAGCACAGAGACCGGACAAGACGTAGATCCAAGTCTTGACGCTTATCACCGGCACACCGGAGAGCTGAGCGGCACGCTCATTACTGCCCGTGGCGTACAACCAGCGGCCGAATGGCGTGCGGTTCAGCACGATGGAAAAAATAATGGCGAGAATGATCATCACCCACGCCGCGAGCGGCAAGCCGAGTGGTTTGCTCGCGAAGATGGTGAAGAAGCCCGTGTTATTGAGCCCCGGCTGGCCAAACAGCTCGTTCGTAATGTTTTGGCCGTTCAGCAACACCTCTGTCAGCCCACGCGCGACATACAGCATGCCCAACGTCACGATGAACGGAGCCAGGTTGAGCCGGGCTATCAATAGCCCATTCACCCACCCCACGAGCATGCCCACAGCCAGCGACAGGACGATGATCACCCACAGCGACGGGAACATGGTCACGTCGGTACCCGGTATGTGAACGCCTCGGAAGAGGTTGCCTGCCACCGCCGCTGTGAAACCGACAATCGATCCGACGGAAAGATCGATGCCACCATTGAGGATCACCAGCAGCATTCCGAGCGCGACAATGGCGTTGAAAGCCACCTGCTTGGTGATCGTTGTCAGGTTGCCGGCTGTAAGGTAGTTGTCGCTCAAGATCGCGAAGATTGCAATGATGATGATCAAGGCGATCAGTGCACGACCCTCGACCAAGAGCGTATTCATGTTGAATCGGCTGCGTTCGGATTTCTCGTTCGCTGCCGGTGCGCCAGGAGGCGCCGGAGTCGTTGTCGTCGTACTCACTGGGAGGCTCCTTCTGGTGCTTCATGTGCCGCTTCTCGTTCTGCCGCTTCTTGTGCTGCGCCTTCTTGTACTGGGACTTCCTGGTCGTAGTGGGTGTCGTGCTCGCCGGAAGCGGCCATAATCTGGTCACGGGTTGCAGTACGTGGGTCGAACTCTCGAATGAGTCGGCCCTTACTCATCACGATCAGCCGATGTGAGGCGGTGATGGCCTCGCCGACCTCCGAGGTGACGTAGAGAACGGCTAGACCTTTCTTGGCCTCGCGGAAGAGCAGGGCGAAAATCTCACCTTTGGCTCCGACATCGATCCCACGGGTCGGCTCGTCGAGCAGCATTACTTTTGGATTGGTGAGCAGGATCTTTCCGATCACGACTTTCTGCTGGTTTCCACCAGAGAGCGAGGTGATCAACGCGTCCTGACCGGCGGTCTTGACCCGTACGTCGGAGATCTGACGGTCCACGTTGTCTCGTTCGGTCTTCCGCGCAATGAAGAGGTTCTTGACTGTCGACAGCAAGCTCGCCAGTGACATGTTCTTGCCGACGGTCATCATCTGGACCAAGCCATCGCGTTGCCGATCCTCTGGCACCAGTCCCATGCCGTTGGCGATGCGCTCCTGAATATCCAGGTCTGCAATGTCTTGGTCGCCAAGCATTACTCGGCCGCCGGAGATTGGATCGCGGCCGGCAAGGGCTTCCATCAGCTCGGTGCGCCCAGCACCCATCAGTCCGTACAGGCAGACAATCTCACCCTGGCGTACGTCCAGCGAGACATTGTTGACCACGACCCGGCCGGTATCCGGCTCTGCGACGGTGACACCTTGGATCGACAACGCGACGTCGCCGAAGTCTCGCGGCTCGTCGCGGAAGTCGTAGTCAGCTTCCCGGCCCACCATCTGTCTGACCACCCAACTGAGATCAACATTGGCCGCTTCCTCGGTGGCGACGAGCTCACCATCGCGGAAGACGACCGCGTAGTCAGCGATCTCCAGCGCCTCCTCCAGATGGTGGGAGATGTAGACGATCGCTACCCCGTGGCTGGTCAATTCCCGGATGACCTTGAAGAGCACTTCCACCTCGGTTGCACTCAGGGCCGAGGTCGGCTCGTCCATGATCAGAATGCGGGCATCCGCGGCCAGCGCTCGAGCAATCTCCACCACCTGCTGCTGGCCGACGCGAAGATCTTGGACCAGGGTGTTGGGGTCAATGCTTTCTTCGAGACGCTCCATCACCTGTTGGGTGATCTCTCGTTCCCTGCCGTAGTCGATGGCGCCGCTGCGGCCCCGTATCTCTCGGCCGATGAAGATGTTGTCTCGCACGCTGAGGTTCGAGGCCAGATTCAGCTCTTGGTGGATGATCGAAATGCCGCGGGCCACAGCATCGTTGGTGGATTCGAGGTTGATCGGCTCACCGTCGAGAATCAGCTGGCCAGCAGTCGGCTTTTCAACACCCGACAAGATCTTCATCAGTGTCGACTTGCCGGCGCCGTTCTCCCCGAACAACACAGTGACCTTGCCGCGGCGCGCCTCGAAGTTGACGCCCTTCAAGGCTCGGGTCACACCATAGGTCTTCGCAATATCGACTGCTTGCAAGACCACCGCGCCATCGTGGGGCGCTACATCGTGCTGATCGAGTAGCGCCACGTGTTCAGTCACGATCCGCCCTTAATGGTCACGGGTTGCACGTTCACCGGCTTTGCCGGCGGCGGCGGTGTACCACTGGGCGACAAGACGACGACTACGCCGCTCCCGCTCACCTTCTTGCCTTTGAGCGAGGCTGGGTCGCTAACGCCGGACTTGACCTGTTGCTGCATGAGCTTCTTCAGCTCATCAGCGACGAACTGGTAGTCGGTCTGGCCAGGAGCGTCACCGAATTTGAAGCCCATCGCGTCCCGCACGGCGGCGCCATTGACCGCCGTGGTCAATGGAACGATGACTACTGTCTCCTTTGGCACCCCCGGCACCGAGAGACGGAGGGAGTCGGCCGATGCATCTGTAACCGTGCCGTCGAACTTCACCGGGAAGTTGTACGCCCCTTCAGCAGGCGAGACGGCCTTGTACTTGGCCGCCGCGGCCTTCAAATCCTTCTGCATGGCCGGCACGACCTCGCCCAGCGGCTGAGCGTTGGCCGGAATCTCGGTTTGAGCTTTGCCCCACAGATCGGATGCCGTCTGCTTTGGATCGAACTTCTTGGGCAGGGTAGCGGTAAGCTCCTCCGGCGTCAGAAATTTGGTACTCAAGATCATCGCGATGACCAGAACAACGATGATTCCAAGGACAATGAAGAGATTGCGCCTGGACTTCATCTTGCCAGCTGGCTGCAACATCAGTGCTCCTCTACAGAAGAGCTGCCGTGGTTGTCCACGGCAGGGTTCGGCTGTGTGTGGTTGACGAGCCTGCTTCCGCCCGATCGAGGGAAGCGCAGACTTTGAGTATTTCGATGAAGCCCGCTGCTTCCCAGGCGGCGCGCCCAACGAACAGGCCGTCAGTACTCCGATCGCTCAGGAGCTCAGCGGCGTTCTGCAGGTCGACGCTACCGCCGTAGAGAACGGCACGGGCGCCGCCACCCTGAGTTGTGACGACGTCGTTGATCACCGCCATCACAGGTGCGATCTGATCAAGGGTCGGCGGAGTGCCATGCTCGCCAATCGCCCAGATCGGCTCGTAAGCGATGATCACCTGTGCAACCTCAGACGGCGTCAGCTCCGACAATGCGATCTGTAGCTGGACGCGTACGAAATCCTCTGCGCCACCAACGTCACGAACCGCCAACGGCTCGCCAACGCAGATCAGCGGTATGAGGTCGTGTGCAACTGCGGCCGCTGCCTTGAGCGCCACCGTTCGGTCGGTCTCCCCGAAGTGCTGCCGGCGTTCGGAATGCCCGATCTCGATCAAGGTCGCTCCAGCGTCCTTTGCCATCCTCATTGAGATCTCGCCAGTCCACCCGCCCTCCCGCGCCCAGTGCGCGTTCTGGGCACCGAGCAGTACGGGAGAGTCTGCCGGCAAGCGATCGCGCACCCTGGCCAATGCCGTATGCGGCGGCAGTACGAAGGGTTGAATGCCGTTGGCGATGGGAGAAGCTATCAACCGGTCGATGTAGCAGTCGGCCTCGGCCAGCGTCTTGTTCATCTTCCAGCTGGTGCCGACCCATAGCTTGCGGGTCTGGGGCGATGTCATGACTAGCTCGCCGATCAGGGAATCAGCGAAACCTTGATCGATTCCTTACCGCCTGCGACCATGTCTAGGCCTTTCTGGAACTCGGCCAATGGCAGCTGGTGAGTGCAGATCCGATCCATCGGCAACCGGCCGGACTCGATCATCCGGATGGCCGCGGGCCAGCAGTCGGGGCCCAGGTGGGCGCCGCGGACATCGAGCTCCTTGTCGTCGCTAATGATCGACCAGTCGACACTGACGTCACTTCCAAAGACGCTGTACTCGACATATGTGCCGAGCTTGCGAAGAATGTTCAGACCCTGGCCGACTGCTGAGGGATGGCCGGTTCCCTCCAGATAGACGTCGGCGCCGTAGCCGTCTGTCATGTCCTTAACCTTCGCGACCGCGTCCTCTTGCCCAATGTTGATGATCACATCGGCACCGCAGTCCTTGGCCAGATCCAACTTGTCCTGGGCCATATCGAGGGCGACGACTGCTTTCGGGTTCTTGGACTTTGCGCCGGCGATCATGCCGAGACCTATGGGACCACAACCGGCGACGACCACGGTGTCTTCAAACTTGATGTCAGCCCGCTCCACGGCGTGCAGTGCGCAGGACAGCGGCTCGGTAAAGGCGGCGTGTGCGGGTGGAAGGTCGGAGGAGATCTTGTAGACCAAAGCGTCCTTGTTGTAGACCATGTAGTCCGCCATGCCTCCCGGGGTGCGCCGTTTGAAACCGAACATGTCATGCGGTTGGCACATCCAGTACTCGCCGTTCAGGCAGTAGCGACACTTCCAGCAGGGCACAATCTGCTCTGCGACAACGCGGTCGCCAACGGCGATTCCCCAGCGCTCTGCGGCAACGTCGTCCAGCTGAACAACTTTTCCGACAAACTCGTGGCCGGGGATCACCTCGGTCTCCGCCCAGGCAGGACGGTTTTCGTCCCCCCAGAACTTCGCCGCACCGTGATAGCACTTCAGGTCGCTAGCGCAGATCCCGGTCGCCTCGACCTTGATCAACGCCTCGCCTGGCCCGGGTGTTGGGACCGGGACCTCCTCTAATACGTAATTCTCAGGTCCGTGACAGACAACGGCCTGCATCTTCTCAGGAATTTCGTTGACCGGTTCGGCCGGCGATTCGGACATGCGAACCTCCATGGTGCGTCGCGGGCAGTGAACTCGCGTTACCGGCGCCCCGCCCAGTTCGGGGCGTTCCTACTACCCTAACGGCATCGTTGACATCTGTGCAATCATTTGTTCTGATTGTTATTACCATGCTGAACAAATGTTCAGGCAGTCTCTTCGGGATCAGGGGAATGCGTCGGCCATGGCGGTGAAGAGGCGGAGGCATTTAGCGGGCGGAGTACGCACAACGAGCGGCAATGGTCACAGCCATTTTTCGCCATCGTTGCTGTACGCGGCCGCCAAGATGTACTACACGGATGAAGCGACCCAGGCTGAGGTAGCAGAACACCTGCAAACCAGCCGGGCGACAATATCGCGTCTGCTCTATGAGGCGCGGCGCCAGGGCATCGTTCGCATCGACGTTGTCCCTGCCGACAATGAGGCGGCGCATGACCTCGCCACCCGTGTTGCCGCAGTATTGGGATTGGGCGCGGTCTACGTCTCAGAGCCGCTGCCTGTTCCAGCTCGCGGCCAGACGATCGAGGACCTGATGGGCGCCGTCTTGGCGGGGGCGGTCGGCCGTGCCCTGCTGGCGGTGGGTCTCGATATCGGCGATGTGATGTTGGTGTCGTCCGGGCGCACTATCTACGAGATCGCGCGGTTCGAGCTACCGAGGCTCCCGGGGGTCATCGTGGCACCCACGGTGGGTGGCACCGACCAGCCGGAGGCTTGGTACCAGACCAACGAGATCACCCGTCTTGTCGCGGAGCGGATCGGCGGCCGGCCGGCGTTCCTCTACGCACCGGCGCTGCCAGGTGCCGAACTCTTCCAGACGCTGCAAACCGATCCAGCCATCCAAAGGGTGCTGAACCTGTGGCCACACGCTCGCTGCGTCCTGGCCGGAGTGGGGGCGCCGCCAGTGCTGCGCACCGACGCGCCGCAGTTCGTGAATTTGACCAGCTCGCCGGATCTCATCGAGGCGGTCGGAGACGTGTGCTCCCGCTTTTTCAACCGCGCCGGCCAGCCGGTGGCTTTCGCGGGCAGCGAGCGGTTGATCGCAGTCGACATCGAGACGCTGAAGAGCATCCAGACGGTGATCGCGGTGGCCGCCGGACCTAACAAGGTGGCGCCAATCATTGCGGCCGCGCGCGCCAAGCTCTTCAGTCAGTTAGTCACCGATCCCCGCACTGCTGAGGACATACTCGCCCGCGCGTAATTTCTGGAGAGCTGCTCGCGCAGTCGCGCGTGGAGTCCACCGACTTCGTCACACAGCTCGCCGCTGGGGATGATGGTCGCTTCGCTCCGCGTTTGTGACGTCGCTCGCAGAGGAACGAACGCCTCCGCTCGTCCTCCGCAACACAGCTCGCCGCTTGGGCTGGTGCTCGCTTCGCCTGCGCAGTTTGTTTGGGCACGGCGATGCACGATTTCTGACGCTCGCAGCTCAGTGCTTGGCCCAGGCAGCGAGGCGATGCATCTGATCGCGAGTCGCGGGATAGAGATCCCGCCACAGCCGATAGAGCTCGTCATAGCGGGCCCTCCGGACCGGGTCGGGGTATACCTTGTTTTCGATCACCGTCCAATCGGTCTTCGGATCGACGAGCCCGATGCCGATCGCGGCCAACAGCGCGCCGCCATAACATGCGCCAACAGCCTCTCGTGGAATCAGCTGGGTGCGGCCAGTCACATCGCTGATGATCGACGTCCACAGCGGGGAGTTCACCCCGCCACCGACCGCCACCGAGCGAGTCACCAGCGTCGCCGACTCGTCGAACAGATCGAGAATCTGCCGGACCCCGAAGGCAATACCCTCGTACGCCGCTCGGAACAGATGTGCACGGCTATGCCGCAAGGTGAGCCCAGCTACGAGCCCGCGAGCCTCGGGATCGAACACCGGCGTACGCTCGCCGGCCAGATAGGGCAACACCAACAAGCCCTCTGCTCCCAGCGGCACCTCGGCTGCCTCTGCCTTCAGTGTGTCGAAGTCAGGACCGCCCATGAGATCGCGCAACCAGTTTGTCAGGCTCCCAGCCGTCGCAGTACCGGCAGTCAACATGTGGGTCCCCGCCTCGATTCCAGCAGTGGTCCACAGCGCCGGGTGTACATAGTAGTCGGCAAGCACCTGGATCAGGAACATCGTGGAGCCATACATGATCATGAGATCCCCGGGGTCACGGACCCCCACGCTGAACGCCTCTGCAAAGGCGTCGATAGTTCCGGCTACCACTGGAGTGCCCGCGGCCAGGCCTGTTTCATTTGCGGCCTCTGGATGGACCGTGCCGATGATCTCTCCCGGCCATGCCAGGCGTGGCAGCGGCATGGGCTCGCAGATATCCATCGCCCAGTCGTGATGCCAGTCGAATTCCGGCACTCGATACAGCGGATCACACTGGCTGGCGGTGTGATGATCAAGAATGTATTCCCCGGTCAGCCTGGCAACGATGAAGGAATGACAGCCGTACCAGCCGCGAGCGGCGCGCCAAACATCTGGTTCATTGCGGCGTACCCACTCGAGCTTGGGGCCCAGCGCCTGGCTGGTCAGGCACTTCCCCGCATTGGCGAGAATCGCCGCTTTGCCATAGCGGCGGCTCTGCAGGTCGATCTCCTGAGTCGCCCGAGTGTCAATGCCATAGAGAATGGCAGGTCTCAGGGGCGCAAGATCTGCGTCGCAGAGTACGAGGCTGGGACCCACACCGTCGACGCAGACGCCGATGATGGGGCCGGGGGCGGAATCGGTCAGGATTTCGCAGATCGTCTGGACCTCGTCCCACCAAGTCCCCTCGGCATCCGCTTCCGCCCAGCCCGGCCGGGGCAAGGAGATCTGATGCGGCCGCTGCGCTGATCCCACTACCTGACCTTCTGGGGTGACCAGCAGGCCCTTAGTGCTGGACGTACCGATATCAATCCCGAGTACGACCTCCACGTCCGCCACATTAGTGCCGACTTGTCAGTGTCGATGCGGCTACGACCGTCGGAATCGCGCGCCACCGTGCGGAGCCAGGCTGGCACGCCGCTGTCCTGGACGAGCGAGCGTGTAAGGAAGGCAGCGGCTAACGAGCGCCAGCCTCAGCTAACGGAGCGAGCAATCGTACACGGAGGGAGCAGACGCACTCTTTCATCTGCGAGCGACGACGACGTAGGCGGGTTCAGAGCGCGATCTGATGCCCGAGCAGCCAGAGACTTGCCAGGACGACCACTAATGCTGACAACTGTGCCCTGGCCGCGGAGTGCAATGGACAGTCTGCTTAGACGCGAGGAACCTGGCGGATGACGGGACTAGGCTCCGGCGTGCAGTACCTCATCACGTTCTTAGCATCGTCGTGCGGCGGACGGTATGCGTTTGCAAACGTGTTCAGCAGCTCAGCGGCGTGCGGCCAGAACTCCGGAAGGGGTCGGTAGCACTGCACCGGCCCGTTAGCCGTTCTGCCACCGAAGCAATCCTTTAGCGTGTCGAGCCAGGATTCCTTGGAAAGCGCGTCCTGGTCGAAGCCGCGCCGCGTGTAGATGTCGCCGCGGACTTTCTCGATGTTGCTAATGGCCGTGCGGAGCCGCAGCCAGCGGAACCGGTTCCAGTGGCCGTCGTCCAGGAACCGGGTACGCAGCCGCGCACCGGCAATAGCGCCGCGCAACGCCAAAGCCGCGATGGCCTCCCGCGTCATAAAAAGGTTCGTTCCGCCCTCGTCGCGACTCATCCAGACCTTGGCAGTCCGATTGCGGTAACCCGGCAGCGCTGTCTGCGTGCTGTCTCGCCACGACAGGGCTGTCTGGAAAATCGCACGTGCGAATCCCAAACCCGAGGGACCCAGCGCCTTGACCGGGATGTCAGATCCTCCCAATCCTGCGGAAGCCAGATGTCTTCGTGAAGTCGGGATGGACGCCGAGGTTGAGCGACACCGTGGGCCAGCGCGGCAAAGGATTGTCGAAGAAATGCACCGGAAAGTTTTGAGGTGATGCCACCGTCGGAGAACCACAACTCTTCCGCTACGTCGTAGCTGGGCAGCATCACCTTCTTGTCCTGATCGAACAAACCTTTTGGCCTCGGGGATGTGAGGGCGACGCCACCCAGCACGCCATCACCGTCACATCTGGCCACGGGACGGCATCGTGCTGCGACGACAACTGCGGCGACGGCGGCTCATGCTGTGGTCCGCGACTCTGCTGGAGATCGACGACACATTCGGCGACGCACTCTATGCAGCCGCGGATCGCGACAGCCTGCCGGTCGCAGCCGTGGCAGCCAGCCTGGGCTGCGGCAACCCCTCGCCGTGGCAGAGCTCCGGCAGGGTGAGAAGGTCCTGGACCTCGGCTCGGGCGGCGGGATCGACGTGCTGCTGTCAGCCCGTCGCGTCAGCGAAACCGGATTGGCCCATTGCGTCGACATGACCGACGAGATGCTCAATCTTGCTCGAGCCAACGCCGCTCAGGCCGGGGCCACCAATGTCGAGTTCCTCAAAGGCACCATCGAGGACATCCCGCTGCCCGATGGATCGGTGGACGTAGTGATCAGCAACTGCGTGATCAACCTGTCAGTCGACAAGCCAAAGGTGATCAGCGAGATGTTTCGGGTGCTCGGCGCGGGTGGCCGGATCGGCATCAGCGATGCGGTGTCCGAGGACCATCTCAGCGCTAGCGCCGGCGCCGCGCGAGGCTCGTACGTCGGCTGCATCGCCGGAGCCCTATCTCGGCAGGAATACCTCGACGGCCTCGCGGCGGCTGGCTTCACCACCGCAACCATCCGTTTCACCCACCAGGCGGCCGATGGCATGTACAGCGCCATAATCCAAGCCGCCAAACCGGATCCGTCAGCATGATCGACAGCAAGCTGACCCCTGACGCCGACGTGCTCGTGGTGGGGCCGGTCAGGCAGGCTTAGCCGACGGGATGACCCTTCGGCGGGCCGGGCTGACCTTCATGATCGTCGACGCCGCCGCCCAGCGGGGAGGTTCCTGGCAGCGCTATTACGACAGCCTGACGCTGTCTCACCGGCCCCGTTCTCCACGCTCCCCGGACTGCGGTTGCCCGGACGGCGCAGCCGCTACACAAGCCGGGACGACATGGCACGCTACCTCACGGACTACGCGACTCACTTCCAGCTGCCCGTCCGCACAAAGGCAGCGTCCTCGATGCAAGCAAGGAGCGTTCGAGTTAACCCTGGCCGGTCGGCTGCTTCACTCCGCCAGCTACCAGAGCGCCGACAGATATGCCGGGCAGCGGGTGTGGCGGTCGGAGCGGGCAATTCCGCCATCCAAATCGCCGTCGAACTGGCCGCGGTGGCCAATGTGACCCTCGCGACCCTGGCCCCCGATTCAGATTCGCCCGACAGGCACCCTTGGGATCGGCCTGCATTACTGGGCACGCTGGAACGGCATGGAGAAATTACCGCTCGGCCGGCGCAAACCTAACCGGCGCGGAGTGCTCGACGACGGACGCTACGCCGCCGCTGTTACGGCCGGCCTGACGAACGACGGATGTTCAAACGCCTGACGCCCGCCGGGTCGTCTGGCCCGACGGAACCCACGAGCAGATCGACTCAATAATCGTCGCCACCCATCCAGGGAGCTTTGCGCCGACGATGACACCTCAGCAGTCAGCATTCGCGGAGCGACTTATCACGCGTACGCCCAAGGATTACCAGAATTCGAGGTGCCACACACCCCATGCACCGTCGGAGGTAGCTCCGGTCGGCCTGACCGCCCCGGCGGCATGTACCCCTTCGGGTGGGGTATGACGATGAGCCTCCACAAGCTCACAGCGGGATCCGGGTATGACTATCTGACCCGGCAGGTCGCTGCGCTGGATGCGACCGAGAAAGGTCACACCGGTCTGGCGTCCTATTACACCGAACGCGGCGAGACGCCAGGCGTCTGGATCGGTTCCGGCATGGACGGGATCGACGGCCTGGCCGTCGGCGACCCGGTGACCGCCGAGCAGATGCGAGCGTTGTTCGGCTGCGGTCTGCACCCGTTGGCCGAGCTCCGCCAGCAGCAGCTGGAAGGGCCAGACCTTACTACCCTCGACTTCCAGGAGGCGTCCCGTCTGGGGGTCCCGTTCAGGGTTGTCGATGGTGATGTCAGCGCGTTTCGGCTGGAGGTGGCACGACGGTTCGCGGCGATCCAGACGGCGGCCGGCCTGCCTGTGGGCGCGCCGCTGCCGGCCGCGGATCGGGCGCGGGTGCGGAGCGAGGTGGCCCGGCAGTTCTTCCTGGCCGAGCATGGCCGCGAGCCGATGGATGCTCACGAGCTGGCGGGACAGATCGCGAAAGGCTCGCGGCCGCGAACCCAGACGGTGGCGGGCTATGACTTGACCTTCTCGCCGGTGAAGTCGGTGTCGACCTTGTGGGCGGTGGCTGATCCGGCGGTGGCGGCTGTGATCGAACAGGCCCATCAGGCCGCGGTCAAGGACGCGTTGGCGTTCGTCGAGAAGCATGCGCTGTTCACCCGGACCGGGCCACAAGGCATCCGGCAGGTCAACGTCCGAGGCCTGGTCGCCGCCGCGTTCACCCACCGGGACAGTCGGGCCGGTGACCCGGATCTGCACACCCACGTGGCGGTCGCAAACAAGGTGCAGACCCTCGACGGACGGTGGCTGTCCATCGACGGCCGTGTGCTGTTCAAAGCCAACGTTGCCGCGTCGGAGACCTACAACACCGCACTCGAACAGCATCTCCGCGACACGTTAGGCGTGCGGTTCGCCGAACGACGGGGCACCGACCCGACGAAGCGGCCGATCCGAGAGAGCGTCGACCCCCGACTGAACAAACGCTGGTCGACCCGCCGCGCCCACATCGAGACCCGCCGCGGCGAGCTCGCCATTCAGTTCCAGAACGATCATGGCCGGCCACCGACCCCGGTCGAAGCGCTGCACCTGGCCCAGCAGGCGACGTTGGAGACCCGCGACGCCAAACACGAACCCCGATCCCTGACCGAACAACGCTCCACCTGGCTCAACGAAGCTGCAGCGGTGCTAGATGGGCCCGAGGGCGTCGCCTCGATGGTGCGGACGGCGCTGGCACCGCCCGCCGAGACCGCCACGATCGACGACGCCCACTGGGTCGAACAGACGGCCGATCACATCCTGAGCGTTATGGAGGCGAGCCGCTCGACCTGGCAGATGTGGCATGTCCGGGCCGAAGCACAGCGGCAGGTCCGCACCATTGGGGTGACGGCGGAACGCGCGAGTGCCTTGGTGGACCAGCTGGTCGATGAGGTGCTCGATCGTCGATCTGTTGCCTTGGCCGCGCCGCCCGACGGCATCGAGGAACCGGAGGTGTTGTGGCGGGTCGACGGGTCGTCGGTCTACACCGTCGCCGGCGCCGCCCTCTACACCTCGCAGCGGATCCTCGACGCCGAGGCCCGCCTCGTTGGCACCGCCGGACGACGCGACGGGTCAGCCGTAGACCAGATGGCGGTCGACTTGGCCCTGCTGGAGATGGCGGCGAACGGCACTGCACTGGATGCCGGGCAGGCGGCACTGGTCCGCCGGATGTGTACCTCCGGCGCACGTCTGCAGCTCGCGATCGCCCCTGCCGGCGCCGGGAAGACCACCGCCATGCGCGCCCTCAAGTTGGCCTGGACCCAAGACGGCGGTCAGGTGGTCGGCCTGGCCCCATCGGCTGCCGCGGCCGCCGTCCTCGCCGAGCAAACCGGGATCCGCACCGACACCCTCGCCAAACTCACCTGGTCACTCCGCAATGGCGAGCTGCCCGACTGGGCGGCCGCTATCCGCCAATCGACGTTGTTGATCATTGATGAAGCCGGCATGGCCGACACCCTCTCGCTCGACGCGGCCGTGCAGTTCGCCATCGATCGAGGTGCGAGTGTTCGGCTGGTTGGTGATGATCAACAACTGGCCGCCATCGGCGCCGGCGGTGTCCTCCGCGACATCAGACACACCCACGGCGCCCTCCACCTGACCGAGCTGCACCGCTTCACCACCCCCGCCGAAGCGGCAGCATCGCTCGCCCTTCGCGACGGCGACCCAGAGGCACTCGACTTCTACCTTGATCACGGCGCGTCCACGTCGGCGACCTGGCCAAAACCATCGAGGATGCCTTTCACGCGTGGGTTTTCGACCGAGCGGCTGGGCTCGACCCGATCATGGTCGCCCCCACCCGAGACCTCGTCGCCGACCTCAACCGAAGAGCACGCGCGCGTCGTCTCGGCAGCGCCAAGGTTGGACGTGAGGTGCGCCTGGCCGATGGAACCAGCGCCAGTGTCGGCGATGTGATCATCACCCGCACCAACGACCGCCGGCTGCGGATGTCCGCAGCCGACTGGGTGAAGAACGGCGATCGCTGGATCGTCACCCACGTCAGCCGACAAGGTGCTCTGACCGTCCGGCACAACCGCAGCCACCGCACCGTCAAGCTTCCCGCCGACTACGTCCGCGAATCGACCGGTCTCGGCTACGCCACCACGATCCACGGCGCTCAGGGGGTTTCTGCCGACACCATGCACGGACTGCTCACAGGGCAGGAGTCCCGCCAACAGCTCTACACCATGCTCACCCGCGGCCGGCACGCCAACCACCTCTACCTAAAGGTCGTCAGCGACGGTGACGCGCACACTGTGATCCGGCCCGAAACCGTCGCACCCCTAACTCCGACCGAGACCCTGCAACAGATCCTGGCCAGCGACGACGCGCCCATCTCCGCCACCACCTTGCTGCGTGAGCTTCATGATCCGGCGGTGCGGCTCCATGAGGCGGTCCAGCGCTACACCGATGCGCTCCATGTCGCGGCCGAACAGCTCGTCGGCCCCCAGACCGTGGCGGCGCTCGACCGAGCAGACCAGCTCGTGCCCGGGCTCACCAACGAGCCGGCCTGGCCGTCGCTGCGTGCACACCTGCTCGCCCTAGCGGCTGAGACCGGCGAGCACCCGCTCCTCCACCTGCAAATTGCCACCACTGGACGAGACCTCCGCACCGCAGGAGACATGGCCGCCGTCCTCAACTGGCGTCTCCCCGAGCTCGCGCCCGCCGGCCGAGGGCCGGTGCCTTGGCTGCCCGGCATCTCAGAGAAGCTCTCTGAGCATCCCGCCTGGGGTGACTATCTGGCAAAGCGGGCCCGACTAGTGGCCGACCTCGCCCAACAAATTCGAGATCACGCCTGCCGGGACGACGCCCAGCCGGTCTGGGCCCCGGCGGGAAGTCACCCAAGCACCGCCCTCATTGGCGAAGTTGCGATATGGCGGGCCGCCAACGGCATCGATCAACGGGACCCACGACCAACCGGAGGCGTCCAGCTCGAGACAGGCCCTACCCTGTGGCAGCAGCGCCTCGACCAAGCTGTCGCCCGTCTTAATGATCTGCCGGGGAATCCGGAGCGCCAAGGGCGACAGGCAGGTCGCACCACACGTGATCGCAACTACGACGACCGCCAACGTCCGTACCAAATACCCGGACGGCGTCCAGGGGGACCGTCCGCACCCGGCCGCTAGCACCACCGCAGTCGTGAAACTTGGGAAATGAAGTTGCGCCGACGCATCTGACCCGGTCCGCCGTGACCGGTTGGACGTAGCGATCACCGAGATCGCTACACCACCCCACGGGATTCAAACCCGTTCAGACTCAGACGTTTGCCGCGCTTCGCAGGTTGAAGGACGAAATAGTCGCTTGCGCGTGATCACCGGACAACCAATACCCTCCTTAGTACGTGGAGAGCCGTCATCCACAGATGATCACTCTGCTGGCGCTCCGGGGTCTAGATGTGACATGGATGGAGAAGATCGGTGATGGGAGCTGAGGAGCGCTCGGTGTCTTGGACCTCGCTCACGATGCCAGGGCGTCACACTGCAGACGAGCTTGCTGGCGACGAGGCGATCCGACTGCAACCGTGGCGGAATCTCTCGGGCTTCCCCGGTCGACCGCCGGCCGCTGGGTGCGCATGGCGCGGCAGGCGGGTCATCTTGGAGCCGCCGAAGTAGGAAAGGCTGGAATCTGATCATGGGTCACATAACGAAGAGAAGCGGTCACTACAGGGCACGTTGGCTCGACCCTGATGGCCGCGAGCGGTCACGGACGTTTTCTAGAAAAGCTGACGCTGAGCGGCACCTAACCGCCGTCGAAGGCGCGAAGCTCTCCGGCGCATACATAGACCACGCGTCGAAGATCACGCTGGCCGAATATGCACGGGAGTGGGCAGCGACGCGACCCCATCGGCCGACCACCGCAGCGCGTACGGCCTACCTGATCAGCAAGCACATTGCTGGGACCAAAATCGGCGACAGGCGGCTCTCCACGCTCCGTGCGTCGGAGTTGCAAGGCTGGGTAGCCGAGCGCTCGCAAATCCTCGCACCGAGCACCCTGCGCCTCGTGGCGGGTGTTCTCCGCTCCATCCTTTCAAGCGCTGTCCAAGACCGGCTCATCGCATCGAGCCCGGCAGCACGGCTCAGCCTGCCAAGGTCGGAACGCGAGCGAGTCGTGCCGTTGTCGACTGTCCAGGTTCAGGCATTGGCCGACGCGATGCCGGAACGCTGCCGAGCAATGGTGATCGCCCAAGCTGGCCTCGGCCTGCGCATCGGTGAGTTGATGGCGCTCCGCGTGACCGATATCAATTTCTTGGCGCGGACGGCGCGCATCGATTGGCAGACCAGCCCAGACGGCAAGCAACGTGTAGCACCGAAGACACCAAGGTCACGGCGTACGCTCCCCCTGCCGAACATAGTGGCGGAAGCTCTCGCGCACCACATCGCCGCCTTTTCCCCGGTCGACGGGTTGCTATTCACAACGAAGCACGGCCACCCGTGGCGACACGAGTACTACGGCTCTCGGATCTTGGCTCCCGCCGTCCGAAAGGCTGGCCTGCCGGAGGGCACGACAACCCACGCGCTGCGCCATCACTTCGCCAGCGTGTTGCTCGCCGCCGGTGAGTCCGTGGTCGCTGTTGCTGAGCTACTTGGCCACGAAAACGCGCAGCTTGTGTTGTCGACCTATGGTCATCTCATGGTCGGCAGTGAGGACAGAATGCGCCGCGCGATCGACGGCGCGTGGACGGCTGACGGCCAAATGACGGCCACGGCTCACGGCTGAGCAATGTTTTTCCTTGTTTGAAAGGGTTTCCGAGATCATGCCTAGTGTTGACACCGTACTGCTGCCGCTTTGCGTCGGGCTCACGCTGCTCGGCGTGATCGCTACCGGAGTCGCATGGCGACGAGGGAACAAGGGCCGGGTGATTCAAGGCATCGGCCTGGCACTTGTCCCAATCGCGCTGTACTTCAGCGGACTTCTCACATTGTTGTGGAATGCCGTGGTCGCGATCGGCACCTGGGCATCCAAGATCATCTTCTCGCCCGGCGTCTGGTTCGGTCTTTCGTTGCTGGGTCTCTGCATCGTGCTTTGGGTGGTCGGTGGCCTCATCGGTCGTCGCTCGTCTGCAAAATCCAAGGAGGCGACGGGTCAGTCGACAGCCGGCGCGCTGCCAGCCAAAAAAGGCGCGGCGAAGTCCGGGGGTAGCCAACCTCCGATCGATGAGGAGATGGCCGAAATCGAGGCGATCCTCAAGTCACGCGGCATTCAGTGACATCGACAAGTCGGCGTTGTTAGGGCGATGCGAGGAAGCGGCGGTGGCGTACGCGGAGTTCGTTCACTGCTGTTGTCGCGAGCGGGCCGTCCACGGCCTGAATGCCCATTAACTGACGCTTCTCCGCATCGAGATCAGCCTTGAATGGCTGGCCATCAGCAGGCTTGAGGAGCAGCTGAGCCCATGGATCACCCGGCCGCAGGATGATCTTGTGGACGCGTTCCCAAGGCACCAGGTGTGTCCTGAGAGCATTACGAATCCGTAGGCCTGCTTCGTCAGCGCGTACGTAGCTGCCTGCCAAGATCGCCATGATCACAATGGGGAACGCCAAAATGAGCAGTAGCGCTAGCCGATGTGTAATCGGGAACAGTGTGCGAATGTCAGCCGGTAGTAGCAACCAGCCAATCGCGAAAAGTATGCAGAGTGTGATGCTGGAGATGATCGCGATCAGGCGTACGCGACGAGGTCGCGCCACATAGACGTTGTGATCGAGATTGTGATCAGCCACTAGTAACGACGCTAGATGCGACAAGCAGCGATGTCGGTAACCAGAATGGCGCGGGCACCCAACGCCCACAAGTCATCCATGATCTGCTGGGCATCAGCTCGCGGCACCATTGCCCGCACCGCCCGCCATCCTTGTTTCGCGAGCGGAGAGACGGTTGGCGACTCCAGCCCAGGAGTGATCGCGCACGCCTCCTCGACGAGCGCGTCGGTGACGTCGTAATCCATCATCACGTAGTTGCGCGCGACAAGGACCCCGTTCAGCCGGCGCTCGAGCTGGTCTAGGCCTGAGGGTGGCTCGGCCCCGGAACGACAGATCAAGATCGCTTCCGAGTCCAAGATCGGATCGCCGAAGAGCTCCAACCCCGCTTCTCGCAAGGTCGTGCCGGTCTCGACGACATCAGCAATGACATCAGCGACGCCGAGGCGGATGGCGGTTTCCACAGCGCCATCCAGCGCTATAAGTCGAGTCGCGACGCCAAGATCATCAAGGTACGCCTCAACCAGCCCCGGATAGGACGTGGCTAGTCGAAGACCATGTAATTGGTCCACAGACATGTGGCGGCCATGCGGCGCCGCGAATCGGAACTTGCTACGGCCGAATCCGAGCCGCATGACTTCGATGGCGTGCGCCCGCGAGTCGAGGAGCATGTCGCGTCCGGTAACTCCGACGTCCAGAGTTCCCTCGCCCACGTAGACCGCGATGTCTCGGGGGCGCAGGTAGAAGAACTCGACGCCATTGACCTCATCCAAGAGCGCGAGCTCCCCATTGGAGCGTTGGCTATAGCCGGCCTCGCGCAACATCTCGGCCGCTGGCTCAGACAAGGCGCCCTTGTTAGGCACGGCGACCTTGATCAGCGGCTTCTCCATACCCGGCAGCGGCGAACTCACGGCCCTCATCCTAGGTGCGTGCTCCCCGGACCGCGCGCCGCCGATCGGAGGACGAGCGAGGAGATCCGTCTTGTCTGGGTGCTGCTCGCGCAATGCCGACGCTCGCAAGCACTGAAGGATTCGTCTCCGAGCGAGGACGACGACAGCGGGTTTCCGAGCGCGATTCCGCGCGACGCGGAGCGTCGCGCACGTCACAGCCTCTGGTAGATGTCTTCGAGATCAAGATCAAGGGCCAGCATGAGCACCTGAATGTGGTACAGCAGTTGGCTGATCTCGGTGGCGGCCTGTTCCTTGGTCTGATATTCGGCAGCCATCCACACCTCGGCCGCCTCCTCGACGATCTTCTTGCCGATCTGATGTACGCCAGCCTGGACCCGGGCAACCGTCGAGGAGCTGGGGTCGTGACCAGCCACTTTGGCTGAAAGCTCGGCGAAGAGGCTGTCGAAGGATTTCGGGGCGGGCACGGCACCCAGCCTAAACGTTACCCAACAGTCTCCACTGCTGGTGAGGCAACGCTGGGAACGGTTTCGGCCCGCTCCCGACGTTCGATCCGGAGCCACATCAGGAAGCCAACAACGCAGAACCCGCCGTAGAAGATGTACATGGCCGCTGAGGGGTAGTACCCGGCGACGAGGAGCAGCGGTACGCCAACGGCATCAACGGCGATCCAGATCAGCCAGAATTCAACCCAACCGCGCGCCATGCCGTACGTCGCCAAGATCGAGCCAGTCAGGATCCAGGCGTCAGCGAGGGGACCCCACGATCCCAGCGCCTTCAGTGTGAAGTAGAAGATCGTGGTGAGCGCCACGGCCCCCACGAGGAGCTGCAGCCGACCACTTGCGCCCGCCCATTTTGGCCGTACGCCGACGCCCTCGTCGGCATGCGATTTGCGGTACTGATACCAGCGCACCCAGCCGTACACGCTGACGATAATAAAGAAGATCTGCCGGCCGGCTTGGCCCCACAGATCCAGCTTCTGGGGAGTGTCGAACGGGCCGCCAATGGCGGTGCCGACGAAGACGGTGAACAACAAGACGTTGCCCACAATGCCGACGGGCCACGCGGCGACCTTGCGCCACATGCCCAGCAGAGCGCTTGCCAACCCGAACCCATTGCCGATGATCTCCCGCCACAGAATGACGCTCGAACCGACATGGAGCTCGGCCTTCAGCAACCGCAGGAGTACTTCTTGGAGATCCATGTGATCCCTCCACTCATCCGGTCGCACGAATGCCGGGGTGGAGAGCACGTCGTCCCACCATTGCAGGACGGTGACGTACTCGCGTGAACCTCCCATCCGGACTTTCACCGTCGGTTGTGGAGTTTCACCACATCAACCCTCCACTGGAGGCAGAGGGGTCGCGGACTGTCACCGCCGGTTCGGACTTTCACCGACCCCGGTACACGCGCGAGTTCTCAACTCGTCGGGCACACTCTACTCCGACTTGTCAGCGTCACAGAGTGCTATAGCCCGTTGAGACGCTGACAAGTCGGTGATCTAGAGCGTTACGCCGAGGAGCGCCTCACAGGCACGGGCGACCAGTGCAGGCGCTTCGGCGTCGTCGCTGTCGATCGCCATCGAGGCTCCTGCCCACGCATCGATAGCTGCGAGCGCGGACGGGGCATCCAGATCTTGCGCGAGGGCGGCACGCATTTGGACCAATACTTCGTCGGCGTTTAGGCCCGCATCCAACCGGACCGCCTCCCGCCACCGGCTCAAGCGGTCCTGGGCGGACAGGAGCAGATCGTCACTCCACTCCCAGTCGTCCCGGAAGTGGTGTGCGAGCAACGCAAGCCGAATAACCATGGGATCTACGCCAGACTCTCGCAGCGTCGAGACGAAGACCAAGTTGCCTTTCGACTTCGACATCTTCTCGCCATCCAGGCCGACCATGCCGCTATGCAGGTACGCCTGGGCGAACGGTTGATCGGTGGCCACGCGGCCCTGGGCGGCGCACATCTCATGGTGCGGGAAGATCAGGTCGCTACCACCCGCTTGAACATGGAAGTTCGCACCGAGCAGATCAAGGGCAATCGCCGTGCACTCGATGTGCCACCCGGGCCGGCCGGCGCCGAACACGGATTGCCAGCTCGGCTCACCAGTCCGAGCACGGCGCCAGACCAGGCAATCCAACGGGGCCTTCTTGCCCCGCCGGTCCGGATCGCCGCCACGCTCGGCGAAGAGCTCAATAGCGGGCTGCTCAGGAAGCCGGGAAAGGGAGCCAAACTCTGAGTCACTCGCCTGCGCGAAGTACAGATCCGGGAACTCTGTGTCTTCCACGGCGTAGACCGCCTGCCGGCCCTGCAGCTGCTCGATTAAATCCACGGTTAGCGATATCGATTCCACCGCACCGACAAAGTGCCGCGGTGGCAGCACATTGAGTGTTGCCATGTCCTCTGCGAACAACTGCGTCTGCTGCTCTGCCAAAACAGCCCAATCGATGCCGATTTCACCTGCCCGCTCCAGCAGCGGGTCGTCGATATCTGTCACGTTCTGGACGTAGTTCACCTCAAGGCCGCGGTCCCGCCACACGCGGTTGAGCAGGTCGAAGGCGATGTAGGTGTTGGCGTGGCCGATGTGGGTCGCGTCGTACGGGGTGATCCCGCAGACGTACATACGCGCGGTTCCCGTCTCGGGACCGATAGGAACAAGTCGTTGGGCGGCTGTGTCGAAGGCTTGCAGCGGATGGACCGTTGGTGCCGGTGGGAGGGTTGGCACCGCACGGGAGGTCCAAGCCTGCATGGCGTCACCTTATCCGGCTGCCGTGCGGCCGCCCCTTAAATGGGACGCCCGTTGAGGTGCTCGCCAGACGGGCGTACGGGCCAGGCACTCTTGCCGAACTACCGCTGGCAGCCGACTCTTGCCAGCGGCTGGGCCGGCCGGAGATGGTCGGCCCACTGCCTGCTAACCAGCGGATGCCTGTGGTCAGCCGGTTTTGATGGCGGAGACCTCGAACTCGAGGGTGACCTTCTCGCTGACCAGCACGCCGCCGGTCTCGAGCCCGACGTTCCAGGTGACGTCGTAGTCCTTGCGGTTGATCACCACCGAGCCCTCAAAGCCGACGCGCGGGTTCCCGAACGGGTCGGTGGCGGCGCCCTCGAACTCGAACGGGATGGTGACGCTGCGGGTGACACCCCTAATGGTCAGGTCGCCGGTCACCTCCACACTGGTCGGCCCGGTCGGTTCGATGCCGGTGGAGATGAAGGTGATCTGCGGGTAGGTCTCCATGGCGAGGAAGTCGTTGCTGCGCAAGTGCGCGTCACGCTGCTCGTTGCGGGTATCGATGCTGGCGGCCTGAATGGTCACGGCAACCGTTGACTTGGTGAAGTCGGCGGCGTCGACAACACCGCTGCCCTCGAAGTCGTTGAACTGGCCACGAACCTTGGTCACCATCGCATGCCGGGCCACAAACCCGAGGCGGGTGTGCGCGGGATCCAAGACGTAGCTGCCGGCCAGATCGGCGACAGTAGCCGGGCTGCTGGCGGGGTTGGTCATGTTGGGCTCCTAAACTGTCCAGGTCACCAGGTGCGTGACGTGTCATATACATCAGGCTCCAACCTATGTGATGTGTCAACTATTCCCGATACCATCGTGGACATGAACACCGAGGTGCGCTGGCTCACCACCCAAGAGCAGCACCTATGGCGTAACTGGCTAAAACTGAACACAGAACTGGCCGCCACGCTGCAGCGCGAGCTGCACCACGACGCCGGCCTGTCGATGCCGGACTATGAGGTCCTGGTCCACCTCACCGACAATCCCGCAGGCCGGATACGGGTCACCGAGCTCGCCGCGCTGCTGCAATGGGAGCGCAGCAGAGTCTCCCATCACATCAAACGCATGGAACGCCGCGGCCTAGTGGAGCGTGCAGAATGCACCGAAGACGGCCGCGGCGCCTGGGTCGTCATCACCCCCCAGGGCCATGCCGCGATCAAGCAGGCCGCACCCGGCCACGTCACAGCCGTCAGGCGGCTGATGTTCGACGTTCTCAGCGAGGAGGAAAAAGCGGACCTCGCAGCAGTCATAGACAAGCTTCTGGCCGAATCGCCAACGCGCCGATGAAGTAGCGATCAACCAAGCACCCGCAAGTCCGCGTTTCGTCGCGGTCATCCGCCAGGAGTTCAAAGACGTCGTTCGGGCCGGCCAGTTAGAGGCGGACGGCGGAGCAGGAAACACCCTCGTGTTGGTCACGGTAGTGGTCATGTCTCCAGGGTCGGACCGTTGTCAGCCGCCACGGGCGCCTGCCTCAGCGCATGCGAGGTTGCCGTTCTGCGGGAGTCGACGCTGGGATTGGAGCGCGCGGCCGCCGTACATCGAACCCCGCAAATCATCGCCAAGACTGGCCACCGCGAGCCGCCTGCTCCCGGCGGGAGCCGATGTAGACGCCGCAGCCGACTGCTCCGATGATGACGACCACGCTGAATGCCAGGGCGTTGGTGGTGGTGCCGGCCGCCACCAGCACCAAGGCGAGGCTGGTCACCCAGCGGATCCCGAACCGATCCATCAACGCGGCGGCAAACGGAGCCAGCAACCCGTACGGCGCCAGCTCGATGCAGGCCTTTGTCCCGCCATCATCCAGTCCCACTTCGCATCAAGTACTTGCACTCCGCACCCATCTGCAGCTGATGCCACGTGCAAGTACGTGATGCGAAGTGGGTTGCGATGGGCCGTGGCCCCGTCTATGCGCGACTGCCGAATCCCGACGATGACGCGCTCGATCTGATCCGCGTCAGAACGGGGGCCAAGGGATCGAGGGCCACTCACCACGGGGGCGCGGCATGCGGCGCCGGCTGAGTAGTAGGTCCGCACGGCGTACCAGCGCTGCAATCTCCCGATCGCTGAGCAGCGAGTCGAGCTGGTCCGGCGCCTCATCGCGAGCCTTGCGAACCGCGGCCAGCTCGCGCCCATTCAGCTCGCACCCTGCCCAGCCCCACAACAAGGTTCGCAGTTTGTGATCAGTGTGAAAGCTTACGCCGTGATCAACTCCGAACACCCGGCCGGCGCTCCCGAGGATGTGGCCGCCCTTGCGATCGGCGTTGTTGATCAACACATCGAAAACGGCCAGCAGCCGGAGGTCGGCGACATCGGCGTGGATCACCGAGACTGGACGATCATCTCCATCAAAGCCCTCCACCGCGGCGAACCAGCCATGCTTCGGCATCTCCGAACTGGGAACAAGATCAACAAGCTTGTTAGTGGCCGCCTCGTCGACATCCACCCAGACCTGAAGCGAGCCCGGGCCGAACGGCCCATCGGCGAGCACAGTGACCGGCACGCAGTCGAAACCACCGATTCGAGAGACCTCGTACGCCGCAATCTCGCGAAGCCCAAGTGTGCGGTGCGGGAAGTCCCAGAGCGGCCGTTCTCCTTCCAGCGGCTTGTAGACACACTCGATGGGCCTGCCGTCGGCATGCAGCTCAGCCAGGAAGGTGGCGTTGGACGCCTGTAGCAACCGGCCGGTGATCCGCAGTTCTGCCTCCGGCAGGTCGGCCGTCAACGCAGGATGGGGCGGCTGGACGTCGCCATCCTCCGTCAGCCGGCCAAGATCATCGACAGACACCGCGGAAATCAGTCAAATAGTGGCCGGCGATGGCCGTTCGCCCGGGGACAGATGTGGCCCTCCGGATCAATCGGCTGCAGGCAGAACGGACAAGATGGTCGGCCCGCTGCAACAAGGGCCTGAGCCCGGGCCACAAAGTCCCGCGCGTACGAGGCGGTGATCTTGACCACGAAAACTTCGTCGGCATCAATCTCGTCAGGCTGCTCGGCGGCCGAGCCTGGGTTCTCCCCGCCCGCCTCTTCATCGTCGACCTCGACATTGGAGAACAACTCGATGACGATGCGGTCGATGCTGGGATCCCAGGCGATGGTCATCGTACCTACCCGGAACTCCTCGTTGATTGGCGCGTCCAATGGATCGGTGTCGCTTGCGGTAGACAATGCGGGCGGTACGTCTACCCGGCCCGCACTTCGACGCTGGACCTCATCGAGTACGTGATCCAGGTGTTCAGCGAGCACCGAAACCTGCTGTTTCTCGCACACGACGCTGGTCATGCGATTACCCTCGCGCGCTTGCAGGAAGAACGTGCGCTCGCCAGGCTGTCCAACCGTGCCTGCCACAAACCGATCGGGCGCGTCATAGCGGTGCACCAGAATCGCCATGCGTAACAGGGTAAGTCAGCTGCTCAATGCACTGCGAGCCATCCCTTGTGGGTCCGAACACAACTCCGAACACAAAGGGGGACGCTCATTCGGCCACCTCTGAGGCGCCCAATCCGCCTCCGACCGCGGCGTCCTCCGGCGGCTTTGACCGGCGGCCGCGTCCCTTCTTGCGCGGCGGCGATAACAGGGCACCCAGGTCGAGCGTTGTGGAGTTTGCGGTGATCAGGTAGGGACGGGCGGACGTGTAGTGGACGATCGAGATGGATGCTGGGTCGACGACAATCCGCTGGAAGCTGTCCAGGTGCATGCCGAGCGCGTCGGCCAGAATCGCCTTTACGATGTCGCCGTGTGAAATCGCCGCCCAAACGGCCTGCGGCCCGTATTCAGCCTCCAGACGCGCATCCCAGCCGCGTATGGCGCCGATCGCGCGGGCCGACATCTCTGCCATTGATTCCCCGCCTGGAAACCTGACCGCAGAAGGCTGATGCTGAACCGCGCTCCACAGCTTGTCCTTGCTGAGCTCCCGTAGCGGCCTGCCGGTCCAGTCGCCGTAGGCGCATTCCACCAAGGCCTGCTCGACAGCCAGCAGGCAGCCGTCGGACTGCGCGGAGAGCACCGCATGGGCGGTCTGGCGGCAGCGACGAAGCGGTGAAGTGACAAGCGCTTGCAGGGGTACGCCGGAGAGGCGATTACCAAGCTCGGCTACCTGTTGAACTCCCGTCTCATCTAGCTCAATGCCGGAAGTCCGGCCGACAAGAACCCCTGCAGTGTTTGCGGAGGTTCGGCCGTGGCGGATCAGCAGGACCGTGGTCATGGCGCCGAGGCTACAGAGGTAGGGAGCGGTAGCGGCCCCGTACGTAGCAGAGCAGATCGTCGACTGGATCCGATGGGATCTCGATGCGTTCGACTACAGCCCGGAGCAGCAGACCCCAACCAGCGTGGCGCTGGTCCGGCTTAAGCCGCGCGCCAATCCAGCCGAGCGATGTCTGTAGCACCGGGCCCCAATCTG
>Ga0307406_10000084_pt1 | contig 52931 bp, 45 predicted proteins | sample 322Cmetagenome_3_FD_203706 | JGI IMG/M metagenome (GOLD analysis project Ga0307406, IMG submission 203706) | Maize rhizosphere microbial communities from greenhouse at UC Davis, California, United States - 322HYB-C-2 | ecosystem: Host-associated > Plants > Roots > Rhizosphere > Soil | place...
CTCGCGCGCGAACTTCTGGCCCACCTGGCGAGCCATGTACGCCGAACCGTAGCCCGCGTCGAACGAGCCCACGTCGGCATCCGTCTGCTTGAAGCGGCCGTGCTCGGCTGAGGCGATCGACAGGTCGCAGACGACGTGGAGCGAGTGTCCGCCACCGGCCGCCCAGCCGGGGATGACCGCGATGACGACCTTCGGCATGAAGCGGATGAGGCGCTGCACCTCGAGGATGTGGAGCCGGCCGGCCCGAGCGGGGTCGGTGACCGCATCGGTCTCGGAGTACTTGTAGCCGTCGCGCCCGCGGATGCGCTGATCGCCGCCGGAGCAGAACGCCCAGCCGCCGTCCTTGGGGCTCGGGCCGTTCCCGGTCAGGAGCACCACGCCGATCCGCGGATCCTGCCGGGCGATGTCCAGTGCCCGGTAGAGCTCGTCGACCGTGTGCGGGCGGAAGGCGTTGCGCACCTCCGGCCGGTCGAAGGCGATGCGCGCGACGCGGCCGTCGATCGACACGTGCGCCGTGATGTCGGTGTACGCGTCGCCTCCCGGCGCCGGCGCCCACTCGGCCGGATCGAACAGTTCGGAGACGGGCGAGGACGCGGAGTCGACCATGGCCCCAGCCTACGCGGAGCGTCACGTGACGACGCGGCTGCGCCGCCACGCCCTACCCTGGACCGGTGACCCTCCAGACCCGCCTCCTCGCCCTGGCCTCGGCCGCCGCCCTCGCCCTCACCCTCGCCGCCTGCACCGCGACGACCGCGCCCGAGGAGACTCCCTCGCCCACCGCGGCGTCGGCGGTGACCGACGGCGCCTGCGCAGACGACGCGGGCGTCACCCTCTCGGTCGACGCATCGGCCCTGCCCGGCGGCTCCGCTCAGGAGTGGTGCCGCCCGGCCGAGGAGCAGATCGCCGTCGCCGACCTGCTGGAGGACGCCGCGGTGACCCTGCAGGGCACCGAGGAGTACCCCGACTTCATCTGCCGCGTGAACGGACTGCCGTCCGCGGACGAGCCGCTCGGGTCGACCGAAGACCCCGACTACGTCGAGACCTGCGCCGGCACGCCTCCCGGCTTCGGCTACTGGGCCCTCTGGGTCAAGCCCGCGGGCGGGGAGTGGGCGTACGCCGAGGAGGGCGTCGCGACCCTGCGCGCCCAGCCCGGCGAGAGCATCGGCCTGCTGTTCACCCTCGACGGTGCGCCCGCCGCGCCGACGTCGTGACCTTCCGACCCGGACCGCTGCGGGCGGCGGCCGCGCTGGCCGCCGGATTCATCGCGGTCCGGGTCGTGTACCGGGTGCTGTTCCACGGCGCCGACGGCGCCGGGGCGGTGCTGCTCGACCTGCCGGCGCTCCGGCTGCCGCCGCCGCTCGGGCACGTGGAGCTGCTCGGTCCGGTGACCTCCGGCGGCCTGTGGACGGCGGTGGCCTCGGCGCTGCCGATCGCCGCCGTCATCCTCGCCTTCGGGCTCCTGAACGCGTTCCTCGACGTGCCGCGCCTGCTGGCCCGCGGCGCGCGCACCGGTCCGCTGCGCGGCCTCGCCCGCGCGCTGTCGGTCGCGTGGGCGACGCTCCCCGCCCTCGTCGACGCGGTCCGCGCCGTCCGCTTCGCGCAGCGGCTGCGCGGTGAACGCGCGGGCGTGCGGACGCTGGCTCCGGTCCTGGAGCGCACGATCGAGCGGGCCACGGCCGTCGCGGCGGCCCTGGAGCTCCGCGGGTACGCGGGTCGGTTCCTGGAGGGCGACTGCGCCCACCCCGTGGAGCTCCGCGACGCGCGGGCAGGGTTCGACGACCGAGCGACCAGCGGGACGGGCCTGCGCACCATCGTCCGGGTGGACGCGCTGTCCCTCCCGCACGGTGAGGTGGTGGTGCTGGCGGGGGCGACCGGGTCGGGGAAGTCCACGCTGCTGCGCGCCCTCAGCGGCCTGCACTCCCACGTCGACGGCGGAGTCCTCACGGGCGACGTCCGCGTCGTCGGCCACGATCGCCGCGCCATCCCGCCGCGCGACACCGCGCGGACCGTGGGCGTGGTGCTCCAGCATCCGCGGGAGGCGTTCGTCACCGATCGGGTGGACGAGGAGATCGGGCTGAGCCTCGAGCTGCGGGGGGTGGCGCCGGTCCTCCGCGCGGCGCGCGTGCACGAGGTCGCCGCCCGGGTCGGGATCAGCGACCTGCTCGGCCGCCGCCTGCGGGGGCTCTCCGCGGGTGAGGCCACATTGGTCGCGATCGCCGCGGCCATCGTGGAGCAGCCGGTGCTGCTGCTGGTCGACGAGCCGCTCGCCGACCTCGACACGTCCGCCCGCGCGCGCATCGTGACGCTCCTCGGTGCGCTCGCCCACGAGGCGGGCATCTGCGTCGTCGTGGCCGAGCATCGCACCGGCGCGCTCGCCGGAGTCGCCGACCGGGTGCTCCGGATCGTGGGCGGGGAGGTCGTGGGCGGGGAGGTCGTGGAACCCGATGCGGCGGAGGAGGGCCGGGGGACGGCGGGCGCCGGCTCGTCCGCACCCTGGATGTCCCGGCGAGACGCGTTCACAACTCCGGACGATCGGGGCGCGAACGGCGGTCACGACTCCGCCCGCCCCGTCCAGGCGGCGTCCGTCCGGAGCTGTGAACACCCGGCGGTGATGCTCAGCGCCGCGGAGGTGACGATCCGCCGCGGGGACCGCGTCGCGGTCGATGCGGCGACGGTGACCCTCCGCGCCGGCGAGCGCGTCGCCCTCGTGGGCGCCAACGGGGCCGGCAAGTCGACGCTGCTGACCGCCCTCGCCACCGGCACGGGTGGCGCTCCCTCCCCCGGACGGCGCGTCGCGCTCGTCCCCGATGCCTCCGATGACCTGTTCGTCCGCGACACCGTCGGGGCGGAGTGCCGCCGCGCCGATCGGCGGGCGGGCGTCGCGGCGGGCACGACGCTCTCCCGGTTCGCGACTCTGCGCGGTCGGGACGTCGACGACGCCGAGCGGCTCGGCACACGGCATCCGCGCGACCTGTCGGCGGGTGAGCGGCGGTGCCTCGCGATCGCGCTGCAGACCGCCCACCGCCCCGCGGTCCTGCTCGTCGACGAGCCGACGCGCGGACTGGATCCCGCCGCGCGCGATCTCGTCCGGCGGGCGCTGTGGGCCGAGGCGGATGCCGGCACCGCGGTGCTGTTCGCGACACACGACGCGGGGTTCGCCGCGGGGCTCGCCGACCGCGTCGTCACGATGGCGGCCGGGGTGCTGACGCCGGCTGACGGCGTGCTCCGGCCGGATGCGGATGTGACGCCGGCGGACGCTGTCCGGGTGCGGCGGGCTCCGACAGCGCCGACGGCAGCGGCCCCCGCAGCAGCACCGGCCACGGCCGACGTCGCCGTCGCGCGGCGCGGACGCGTGTGGGCGTGGCCGAGCGGGCGCGCGTGGCCGAGCGGGCGCGCGGCGGCGCTCCTCGGCGCGCAGCTGACCGCCCTGACCGCGTTCCTGTGGCCGCTCGTGGCATCCGCCGTTCCGGCGCAGGCGCAGGCCGCGGTGCCCTACATCGCGCTGTCGCTGGCGCCGCTGGCCATCGTCCTCGTCCTCGCGGCGCTCGACGCCTCGGTGCGATCCGCGCACACGCTCGCCCTGCTCGCTGCCCTCGCCGCCGTCGGCGCCGCCGTGCGGATCGCGAGCACCGGCGTCGGCGGCGTGGAGGCGCTGTTCGTGCTGCTGATCCTCGCGGGCCGCGCCTTCGGACCGCGCTTCGGGCTGCTCCTGGGAGCGGCGGCGATCGCCCTGTCGGCGGTGATGTGGGGCGGGATCGGGCCCTGGCTCCCGTTCCAGATGTTCGCCTGCGGCTGGGTGGGGGCAGGTGCGGGCCTGTTGCCGCGGCGCGTGCGCGGCGGACGCGAGATCCTCATGCTGTGCGCGTACGGCATCGCATCGTCGTACCTGTTCGGCCTCATCATGAACATGTGGTTCTGGCCCTTCGCGGTCGGGGCCGGAACGAGCATCTCGTACACTCCGGGGGCGCCCCCCACCGAGAACCTGGGCGCCTTCCTGGTCTACTCGCTCGTCACGTCGACGGCGACCTGGGACACCCTGCGCGCCGTCACCACCGTCGTCGGGCTCCTGCTGGTCGGCCGTCCGGTCCTGGCCTCGCTGCGCCGCGCGAAACCCGTCGCGGCCCCAGGCGCTCCCGCGTCCGCCTCCCGGTCCGCCTCCCGGGCCACTGACCGCCAGCACGCGGCGCAGGCCTTCACCCGCCGGTGACCGCCGGGTAGCGTGGCGGTGGGAGGCATCATGCTCACCATCGGATCGGTCGTCATCCGCGTCGACGATCTCCCCGCGCAGCTCGCCTTCTGGACGGCCGCGCTCGACTACGTCGCCCGCGAGCCCGCCGACGACGACTTCGCGCTGCTCCACCCGGTGGCGGGGCCGGGCACCGGTCCGAGCGTCTCGCTGGATGCCGTGGCCGCGCCGCGCACGCTGCCGCCGCGGATCCATCTCGATCTGTACGCCGATGATCAGTCGGCCGAGGTGGCGCGCCTGACAGCGCTCGGTGCGCGCGAGGTGCACTGGGACAAACGGCCCGCAGACGCCGACTACGTGATCATGGAGGATCCCGAGGGCAACCGGTTCTGCGTCATCGACGCCGCCGACTGGTCTGGCTGGGCTGCCCACCGTGGGAAGCTGGAGGGGTCATGAAGATCAGGAACTCCTCCGACTGGCGCGACGCCATCCCGTTCGACACCCCGCTGCGCGCGTCGGAGGCGGTTCCCGGCGAAGCGACCCGGTGCGCGACGTGCGGTCCGTCCTCGGAGGTCCGGGAGCGCGAGGACCTCTGGGTCGTCAAGCACCGGCATCCGAACAACCCGGCGGGCTTCGTGCGCCTCTACTGCCTGGCACACCGGCCCGTCATCGCGGCACGTCCGGAGCCGGCGGCGGCGAAGGCTCCGCGCGAGCGCCGCACGCCGCGCGCTGCGTCGTCGACGCGGGTGGCGGCCCCGACCGTCCCCGAGCGGCCGGCGGTCTTCTGCCCGGACTGCTTCGTGGAGGTGCCGGCGACCGGCGTCTGCGGGATGTGCGGGCAGAAGGTGGGCTGACCGTCAGTCGACCGGCGTCGGCGAGGTCGTCGGCGAGGGGTCGTCGATCGGCCGTGCGCCGTCGAACGGTGTCAGCGTGGTCCAGCCCGCGTCGCTGCGCGTGAGGAAGAGGCGCAACGGCTCGGCCTGGAGCATCTGGTCCTCGTCGCCGTAGGGCCGGGCGGAGCACGCGTCGGCCGTCGATCCGATGCGGACAATCGCGCCGACGCCCCCGTCGATGGCGCCCTTCTCGATCTCGGTGACGCGCACCGTGTAGGCGTTCGCGTCGTACCCGAGGATCTCCATCGTCCCGTCGCGCTCGATGTCCGTCGCGACGATCACGACGTCCGCCGCGGACGCACGCTGCTCGTCGGTCTCGAAGGCGACCCACGACGCGCACGCCACCCCCTCGGCGCCGAGGAGCGGCACGGCGGCGCATCCGGCGACCGCCCCCAGCGCCCCGGCCAGCGCCCCGGCCAGCAGTACTCCGACGACGATTCTCCGCATCTCCCGCCTCCATGAGGACAGTGTCACGACTGCCGCCGACATCTCGGACCGTCGATGGCGAGTTATCCACAGTTCGTAGATATCTTCGAATGTTCGCGTCGGATGCCACAGGATGGAGGCATGACGAACACCGGATCGGGACTCGAGGGCCACGCCGCCGCGGCGGACGCGTTCGTCGCTCGCGCTGTCGAGGCGCAGCGGGCGGTCGCTCGGGCGCAGGCTGCGCAGACGGCGTTGCTGGCCGAGGCGCACCGCTGGGCGCGGGGCGTCGCCGAGGCGCTGCCGGGTGCCTCCTCAAGGACGGGCGACCTCGAGCTGCGCGACCTGTCGGCCCAGCTGGGCGCGGCGCTGCGCCTGTCCGATCGCACCGTTCAGGCGCAGCTCGATGCCGCCGCATCGCTCGACGCCCTCTTCCCCGCGACACTGAGCGCGTGGAGCGCCGGCGACCTCGATCGCGCGCACGTCACGGTGATCGTCGAGGCGGGCGCACCCCTTGTCGACGACGCGGCGCGCGCATGGTTCGAATCGCGTGCGCTCGCCATGGCCGCCGACCTGACGGCCGCGCAGTTGCGGCCCGCCGCGCGGGCCCTCGCCGAGCACGCGCACCCCTCCTCGTTCGACGAACGGCATGAGCGCGCCCGCGCGGGACGTCGCGTGACGGTCACCGATCTCGACGACGGCATGGCGCGCATCCTCGCCGACCTGCCGGCGGTGCTGGCCTACGGCATCCGCGACCGGCTGACCGCGATGGCACGCGAGGTCCACGAGGCCGACCGCGGCAGAGACGACACCGACGGCAGAGACGACACCGACGGCAGAGACGACACCGGCGGCGACGACGATGCCGTCGGCACGGTCGGGGATGGTGGGGCGGTCATCGCCGGCGAGCGCGAGGTGGCGCGGCGGACGATGGACGAGCTGCGCGCCGATGTGTTCGCCGACCTCTTGCTCGCCGGAGCACCGACCGGGCATGACGATGGCCCGTCCGGTGCCCGCGGCGGTGACCTCGGCCGCATCACCGCGCAGGTGCAGGTGACCGTGCCGGTGCTGACGGCATTGGGGGTCTCACGAGAGCCGTGTGTGCTCGCGGGCTACGGTCCGATCCCCCTCTCGCAGGCGCTCGAGCTCGCAGGTGCCGCGTCGGGCTGGGACCGGGTGATGACCAGTCCGGTCGACGGGTCCGTGCTCGCCGTCGATCGGTACCGGCCGTCCGAGCAGCTGCGCCGCTTCGTGCGCACGCGCGACGAGCACTGCCGCTTCGTCGGATGTCGTCAGCCCGCCCAGCGCTGCGACGCCGACCACACGGTCGACCACGCCTACGGCGGCGAGACCACGGAAGGCAATCTCGCGACGCTGTGCCGGCGACACCACGTGCTGAAGCACCGCTCGGAGTGGCGGGTCGAGCAGCTCGGTCGCGGGCGGCTGCGATGGCGCAGTCCCGGCGGGCGCACGTATGTGGATCGCCCGGCGCCGACCGTGCGGTTCGTCTCCGACGCCGACCCGCCGCCCATCCGCTGAGAGAACGGGATCGCCGCCTGGCCGGATCGCCGCCTGACCGGCTCGCGCCGTACAGTCGAACCATGGCATCCCGCTCCCCCGCCTACGTCTTCTCCGCCGACCCCGAGCGCGTCGACCGCGCGCTCGTGCACCGGTGGCTCAGCGAGGAGGCCTATTGGGCGAAGGGGCGACCGCGTGAGAAGCAGGACGCCGCGATGGACGCATCCCGCAACTACGGCGTGTACGACACCGAGACCGGGGTACAGGTCGCCTACGCGCGCGTCGTCACCGACGGCGTGTTCTTCGCGTGGCTGTGCGACGTGTTCGTCGACGCCGACCTGCGCGGGCGGGGCATCGGCGCCCGGCTGATCGACGGGGTGATGGCCGAGCTCGACGGACTGCGCATCCGACGGGTGCTGCTGGCCACTGCCGACGCGCAGGACGTCTACCGCCCGTTCGGCTTCGACGAGATCGCGGGACCGCTGGCCTGGATGCTCCGCACCCGCGAGGGATAGACCGGACGTCTAGACCGAGAAGTACTTCGCCTCGGGGTGGTGGAAGACGAACGCGTCCGTCGACTGCTCCGGGTGCAGCTGCAGCTCCTCGCTCAGCTCGACACCCATGCGGTCCGGGTGCAGCAGCTCGACGACTTTGCGACGGTCCTCCATGTCCGGACACGCAGGGTAGCCGAGCGAGAAGCGAGCACCCCGGTATTCGAGCTTGAAGAGGCCGGCGGCATCGGCCGGATCCTCCGCGGCGAACCCCAGTTCCGACCGGATTCGCGCGTGCCAGAACTCGGCGAGCGCTTCGGTCAGCTGCATCACGAGCCCGTTGAGCTCGTAGTAGTCGCGGTACCTGTCCTCCCCGAAGAGCTTCGCGGTCACCTGATCGATGCGGGCACCGGCCGTCACCAGCTGCACGGGAAGCACATCCACGATGCCCGACTCCCGCGACCGCACGAAGTCGGCCAGACACAGATGCCGGTCGCGTCGCTGCCGCGGGAAGTGGAAGCGCAGCCGATCCGCGCCGACAGGACCCGCCGACCCGCCGTCCGGAGCCAGCAGCCCCGACGGGCCGAGCACTCCCGCCGCGTCATCGCCGTGGTGGAGCACGACGAGATCGTCACCCTCCGACACGACCGGGAAGTAGCCGTAGGCGACCGACGCGTCGAGCATCCCCTCGGCGAGGATCCGGTCGAGCCAGTACCGCAACCGCGGACGCCCCTCGGTCTCGACGAGCTGCTCGTACGACAGTCCGTCCTCGCCGCGACCGGGCTTGAGCCCCCACTGCCCCATGAAGGTGGCGCGCTCGTCGAGGAACGCGGCATAGTCCGCCAGGGCGATCCCCCGCACGATCCGCGTGCCCCAGAAGGGCGGCGCGGGCACGGCGTTGTCGGCTGCCACGTCCGACCGCGCCGGCATGGCCTCCGGCTCGGTGAGGGTCAGCAGCGATCCTTCACGATGGATGCGCTTCTTCAGCGGCGGAAGGCCGACCGCGTCCGGGCTCTCACCGCGCGCCACCCGCACCAGGGGCTCCATCAGCGCGAGTCCCTCGAACGCGTCCTTCGCGTACCGCACCTCGCCGTCGAAGAGCCCCGCGAGGTCGTCCTCGACATAGGCGCGCGTGAGCGCAGCGCCGCCGAGGAGCACCGGCCACCGGCCGGCGAGACCGCGGGACTGGAGCTCCTGCAGGTTCTCCTTCATGACGACCGTCGACTTCACGAGCAGCCCCGACATGCCGATCACATCCGCGTCGTGCTCCTCGGCCGCCGCGATGATGTCGGCGATCGGCTGCTTGATGCCCAGGTTGACCACGTCGTACCCGTTGTTGGTCAGGATGATGTCGACGAGGTTCTTGCCGATGTCGTGGACGTCGCCGCGCACCGTCGCCAGGACGATCCGACCCTTGCCCGACGCGCTCGACTTCTCCATGTGCGGCTCGAGGAGCGCGACCGCGGTCTTCATGACCTCCGCGGACTGCAGCACGAACGGCAGCTGCATCTGCCCGGCGCCGAACCGTTCGCCGACCACCTTCATCCCCTCCAGGAGGTGGTCGTTGATGATCTGGAGCGGGGCGATCCCGTCGGCGCGCGCGAGGTCGAGGTCCGCTTCGAGGCCCTTCAGCTCGCCGTCGATGATCCGCCGCTGCAGCCGCTCGCCGACCGGCAGCGCGGCGAGCTCGGCAGCCCGCTGATCGCGCAGGGCCGCCGTGTCGACACCGGCGAACATGTCGAGCATCACCGCGAGCGGGTCGTAGGTGACGTTCCCCTCGGCGTCGTACTCGCGCCGATCCCACACGAGGTCCAGGGCCACCTCACGGCGGTCGTCGGGAATGGAGGCCAGCGGCACGATCTTGGCCGCATCGATGATCCCGGAGTCGAGCCCCGCCTGGGTCGCCTCGTGCAGGAAGACCGAGTTCAGCACCGACCGGGCGGCGGGGTTCAGACCGAACGACACGTTCGAGACGCCGAGGGTCGTGTGGATGCCGGGATACGTCGCGACGAGTCCGCGGATGGCCTCGATCGTCTCGATCGCATCGCGCCGGGTCTCCTCCTGCCCGGTCGCGATCGGGAAGGTGAGGCAGTCGACGACGATGTCCTCGACGTTCATCCCCCATTCGCCCACGAGCGCGTCGACGAGGCGCGAGGCGATCCGCAGCTTGTCCTGGGCGGTGCGGGCCTGGCCCTGCTCGTCGATCGTCAGCGCGATGACGGCCGTGCCGTGCTCCTTCACGAGCGGCATGATCCGGCCGAAGCGGGACTCCGGACCGTCGCCGTCCTCGTAGTTGACGGAGTTGACGACCGGCCGACCGCCGATGAGCTCGAGCCCCGCCTGGATGACGGCGGGCTCGGTCGAGTCGATCACCAGCGGCAGGGTCGACGCCGACGCGAAGCGCGACACGACCTCGCGGATGTCCGCGACGCCGTCGCGGCCGACGTAGTCGATGCAGACGTCGAGGAGGTGCGCGCCGACGCGGATCTGATTTCGCGCGATCTCGACGCAGTCGTCCCAGCGTCCCTCGAGCATCGCCTCCCGGAAGGCCTTCGAGCCGTTCGCGTTCGTCCGCTCGCCGATCGCGAGGTAGGACGCGTCCTGCTGGAAGGGCACGTGCTGGTACAGGGACGCCACGCCCGGCTCGACCGTCGTGGATCGCTCGGCGACCCCCTGGAGCGGGCGGAGCCGGTCCACGACGGCGGCGAGGTGCTCCGGCGTCGTGCCGCAGCACCCGCCGACGAGCCCGATCCCGAACTCGCGCACGAACTGCTCGTGGGCGGTGGCCAGCTCGGTGGGAGTGAGGGGGTAGTACGCGCCGTCGGCCGTCAGCACCGGCAGCCCGGCGTTGGGCATGCAGGCGATCGTGACGGCGGAGTGCTTCGACAGGTGCCGCAGGTGCTCGCTCATCTCCGCGGGACCCGTCGCGCAGTTGAGGCCGATGGCATCGACGCCGAGCGGCTCGAGCGCGGTGAGCGCCGCGCCGATCTCGGAGCCCATCAGCATCGTCCCCGTCGTCTCGACGGTGACCTCGACGAAGATCGGCAGACGCACGCCGCGCGCGACGATGGCCTGCTTGCACCCGTTGACGGCGGCCTTCGTCTGCAGGAGATCCTGCGAGGTCTCCACCAGGAACGCGTCGGCACCGCCGTCGATCAGTCCCTCCGCCTGGAGCGCGAACGTCTCCTTCAGGTGCGCGTAGGTGGTGTGCCCGAGCGACGGGAGCTTGGTGCCGGGGCCCATCGAGCCGAGGACCCACCGCATCCGCCCGTCGACGGCTTCGGCGGCCTCGCACCGTTCGCGCGCGATCCGTGCCCCCGCCTCGGCGAGCTCGTGGATGCGATCGTCGATGGCGTAATCCGACAGGTTCGACCAGTTCGCGCCGAACGTGTTGGTCTCGACGGCGTCGATCCCGACGGCCAGGTAGTCGTCGTGGATCCGTGCGATCAGGTCGGGACGCGAGACGTTGAGGATCTCGTTGCACCCCTCGAGCTGGAGGTAGTCCTCGAGCGTCGGCTCGTACCGCTGGAGCATCGTCCCCATCGCGCCGTCGGCGATCACGACCCGCTCCGCGAGGGCGTCCAGCAGCGCCTGCGCCCGCTCCGGCCGCGGCACCGCATCGATGTCGAGCGGATGGCGGAGCGGGGCAGTCGAGGTCACCGGCCGATTCTCCCACGGCGGCGTGATGCCGAGGCGTGGGGGAGGCGGCCGGTGACGCTGCGTGTCGACGGCGGGTCAGGAGCCCGCGCGTCGCGCCTTCAGGAAGCCGTCGATCGTGTCCCAGATCGCGATGGCGGCGATCCCGAAGCCCGTGAGCACCGACAGGATGCCGTAGACCTTCTCCGGGTCGTCGGGGATCACGGCGTCCCAGAACTCGCGGTTCAGCAGCATCCCCTGCGACAGCAGCCACACGGCGGGCACGGCCACCACCAGATTGAGAACGGTGTTGGCGACGGCCAGCCCGACCGTCCAGCGCCCGCGCACGTACAGCACCACCTGGAAGGCGGCTTCAACGGCGAGCACGATCAGGAGCCCGCCCATCCATCCGGGCCAGAGTCCGGGATCGAGGAAGGACATCCAGCGCCCGTCGAGATACACGAGCCCGAAGAGCTGATCCCACACGAGGACGGCCGCGGCGAGCGCGAGGAACACGAGGTTCACGACCATGTCGGCGAAGCGCGCGCGCGTGGCGTGCACGTCGGGAAGGTCGTCGAGCGTCCAGGGATTCGACACGCCTCCCTCCTTCGCGCCGCCGACCTCGTACCGCTCGATGAGGAAGAACACGAAGGCGGTCCAGAACGCCAGGTGCACGATGACCGTCAGGGTGCCGCCGATCGTCGCCCCGATGATGGCGCCGATCGGGGCGCCGGCGAGGGTCTGCCCGAGCGCGATCCCGAACGCGGCGATCGGCGGAACGATCCACAGCAGGAGCTTCAGGAGCCGCCACCAGTCCAGGTAGTAGCGCGGCCCGATGAGGTGCAGCGGGCGGTCGATCATCCCGGCGGCGAGCTTGTCGGGGTCGCCCAGCGCGGTGAGCACCGCGCGTTCGGCGGCCTCGGCGGGCTCGCCCGCCTCGATCCGGGCGTCCAGCTGGTCGGCGATGGAGCCGCGCAGCTCGGCGGCGACGTCGTCCCGCTGCGCCTCCGGGATCGAGCGGGTCACCGCCTGGACGTATCGCTCGGTCAGCGTCGCCGAGGCCGGCGGGGTGCGGGTGTCGTTCATGTCAATCCTCCTCGGGGAGTGCGTCGATCGCGGCGGCGATCGCGCGGAATTCGTGGGTGAGCGCCTGCGCCAGGCGCAGACCTTCGGGGGACGTGCGGTAGAACTTGCGCGGCCGCGCATCGTCGGTGTTCCACTCGCTGGTCAGATGCCCCTGCTTCTCCAGTCGGCGCAGCAGGGGGTACAGCGTGTTCGCGTCGGTGTCGAAGCCGCGCGACTGCAGCGACTCCAGCAGGCTGTAGCCGTATCCCGGCTCGGACAGCAGGCGGAGGCACGCGAGGACCACCGTCCCCCGGCGCAGCTCCTGGAGGTGGATCGTCTGCCCGTCGACGTCGGGCATGTCCTCATCGTTCATACCTCGCACTGTACTGTACATCACACACTATAGTCAACGGCACATTGTCATGTGAGCGAACCGCGACAGGATGGACGCATGAGCATCCCCTCGCTGGCGGAGCTGCGCGACGGCGCGCACGTGGTCGCCCTCCCCCTCACCACCCGCTTCCGCGGCGTCGACGTCCGCGAGGCCCTCCTGGTCGAAGGGCCCGAGGGGTGGACCGAGTTCTCCCCCTTCGTGGAGTACGACGATCCGGAGGCGTCCACCTGGCTGCGCGCGGCGATCGACTTCGGCTGGCGTCCGCAGCCCGCACCGCTGCGCGACGCCGTCCGCGTCAACGCGACCGTGCCGGCGGTCGAGGCGGGGCGCGTGCCCGAGCTGCTCGCACGGTTCGACGGATGCCGGACGGCGAAGGTCAAGGTCGCCGAGCGGGGACAGCACCTCTCCGACGACGTCGAACGCGTTCGCGCCGTCCGGGAGCATCTCGGCCCCGAGGGGCGGATCCGCGTCGACGCCAACGGCGGCTGGAACGTCGACGAGGCCGAGCGCGCCCTCCACGCCCTGGCCGAGTTCGACCTGGAGTACGCGGAGCAGCCCTGCGCGAGCATCGGCGAGCTCGCCGAGCTCCGCCGCCGCCTCGCGGACTGGGACATCCCGATCGCCGCCGACGAGAGCGTCCGCAAGGCCACCGATCCTCTCGAAGTCGCCCGCGCCGGGGCGGCCGACCTCCTCGTCATCAAGGTGCAGCCGCTCGGCGGCATCGCCCCCGCGCGCGCCATCATCGCGGGCGCGGGTCTCCCCGTGGTCGTCTCCAGTGCCCTCGACACGAGCGTCGGACTCTCGATGGGGGCACTCCTCGCGGCATCGCTGCCCGACCTCGAGTACGACTGCGGACTGGGCACGGCGGCGCTCCTCGCCGCAGATGTGACGTACGACCGCCTGCTGCCGCGCGAGGGCCGGATCGCCGCGCGCCGCGTGCACGTGGACGAGGACCTCCTGCGGCGCCACGCAGCGGAGCCGGCACGCCGCGACTGGTGGCTCGACCGCCTCGAGCGGTGCCATGCACTGCTCGCCGACAACATCGACGCCGGGGCCGTCGCGGACGCGGGCTAGGCGGCGGGCGCCTCGACGAGGGCGACCACCAGACGCTCCAGCCGGGCGTTGAGCAGCTCGTTGATCTCGGCCTGCGATCGCCCCTCGAGGGTCGCTCGTGTGCAGGTGTCGTCCGACACATCGAGCAGCAGCTGCGCCGCTTCACCCAACGGCAGCCGCAGTCGCAGGCCGAACCCGTCGACGACGTGCGAGATGATGCCCTCGACGCGGTCGCGCATGGCCTCCTGCCAGGCCAGGTACGCCGAGGCCAGGCGCGCGTCGCGCAGCGCCTGGGTGCGGATCTCGCTGATCAGCTGCGGCTCCATCCGCTCACCCAGGGAGGCGCCGACCACCTGGCGCACAAGACCCGATGGATCGGCGAGTCCGGCGGGATCGAGGTCCCGCACGCGACCGGCGACCTCCTCGAGCTTGGCCTCGGCCAGCTGGGTGATGAGGGCGAGGAAGAGCTCCTCCTTCGACTCGAAGTTGGAGTAGAAGGCTCCGCGGGTGAACCCGGCCCGCTCGCAGATCATCTCGACCGACGCCGCGTCCATCCCGACCTCGGCGAACACCTCGTGGGCCGCGTCCAGGAGACGCGCCCGCGTCTGCTCGCGACGGCGGGATGCCGGGCGCTCACCGATGTCAGTCATCCGCGTGATCCTTCCGCCTCGTCGTCGACGCTTCCACTTTCTCACCTCATGCTCAGCCTTGCGGCCCCGCACACGTCTACGATACATCTATGTATCGGATACATCGCTGTATCGATCCGTCCTGATCCGATCACCTCCGGAGCGCTCGTGTCCACACTGCTGTACTCCCTCGGCCGCTGGTCGTACCGTCACCCGTGGCGCGTCCTGGTGTCGTGGCTCCTCCTGCTCGGCATCGTCGGCGGCACCGTCGGCATCGGCATGGCCACCGGGTTCGTGAAGGGGACCGACAACTCGTTCACGATCCCCGGCACCGAGGCCCAGGAGGGCATCGCACTGCTGGACCGCACCTTCCCGCAGGCCAGCGGCACGAGCGCGCAGCTGGTCATCGTCGCGCCCGAGGGCGACCGCGTCGACGAGGCGCCGATCGAGGGGGTCATCGGCGACGCGATCGCCGACTTCGACGCGCTCGACGGCGTCCTGGCCGTCACCGATCCGTTCGACGAGATGGTCGACGGCCTCGTCTCGGACGACGGTCGGGCCGCCATCGTCCGCCTTCAGTTCGACGGCCAGGCCACCGATGTCTCGGCCGACACCAAGGACGCGCTCACCGCCGTCGCCGACCGGACCCGCGCCGCGCTCCCCGACGGCTCCCAGGTCGCGATCGGCGGCGACCTCTTCTCCACCTCGGTGCCCGCGCTGAGCCTCATCGAGGCGGTCGGCGTGCTCATCGCGCTGTTCGTGCTCATCGTGACCTTCCGCTCGCTGGCGGTGGCGTGGTTCCCGCTCGCGAGCGCCCTCATCGGCGTGGGGCTCGCGATCGCACTCATCTACGTCTCGACCGCGTTCGCGTCGATCTCCTCCACCACCCCCATGCTCGCGATCATGCTGGGGCTCGCCGTCGGGATCGACTACGCGCTGTTCATCGTCGCGCGCCATCAGGATCAGGTCCGCACCGGCGTCGACCCCGAGGAGTCAGCGGCGCGCGCTACCGGCACCGCCGGGTCGGCGGTGGTGTTCGCGGGCGTGACCGTGCTGATCGCCCTCATCGGACTCGGGTTCGCCGGCATCCCCTTCCTCACCACGATGGGCATCGCCGCGGCGGTCGCCGTCGCGATCGCCGTCGTCGTCGCCCTCACCCTGACCCCCGCGCTCCTCGGGTTCGCGAAGGGTCGCGTGACCGGCTGGCCGCGGCGTGCGCGCCGCATCTCACCGCGGGCGGCGACACGTGCGGCCCAGCGGGACGCCCGGGCGGCCGCTGCGGCCGCGAAGCCCGCTCGCGGGTTCGCCGAGCGCTGGGTGACGGCCGTGACCCGGCGGCCCGTGGTGACCACCCTCGCCGTCGTCATCGGACTCGGCGTCGTGGCCGTCCCGGCCGCGAGCCTGCACCTGGCCCTTCCGAACGCGGGGGTCCAGCCGCCCTCCAGCGAGGCGCGTCAGGCCTACGACCTCACCGCGGAGCACTTCGGTCCCGGAAGCAACGGCCCGCTCATCATGACCGGCACGATCGTCACCTCGACCGACCCGCTCGGCCTCATGGCCGATCTGAAGGCGGAGATCGAGAAGGTCGACGGGGTGAAGGAGGTCGCCCTCGCGACCCCGAACGAGTCGGCCGACACCGGCCTCATCCAGATCGTCCCCGAGACCGCGCCCGACGATCCCGCCACCGCCGATCTGGTCCGCGAGCTGCGCGCCCAGCACGACAGGCTCCTCGACGAGTACGGCGTGGATCTGAAGGTCACCGGCTTCACCGCCGTCGGCATCGACATCTCCGACCGCCTCGGCGCCGCCCTCCTCCCCTTCGGCCTCTTCGTCGTCGGACTCTCGCTCATCCTCCTGATGATCGTGTTCCGCTCCATCTGGGTGCCCGTCAAGGCTGCCGCCGGCTACCTGCTCTCGGTCGCCGCCGCGTTCGGCGTCGTCGCCGCGGTGTTCGAGTGGGGCTGGTTCGCCGACCTCCTCCACGTGACCCGGACGGGCCCCGTCATCAGCTTCATGCCGATCATCCTCATGGGCGTGCTGTTCGGCCTCGCCATGGACTACGAGGTCTTCCTCGTCTCCCGGATGCGCGAGGACTTCGTCCACACCCGGCGGGCCCGCGGCGGCCGCGCCGAGCGCGCGACGGCGATCGCCGCCGTCCGGAGCGGCTTCACGGCGTCGGCCCGCGTGGTCACCGCCGCCGCGGTCATCATGTTCGCCGTCTTCGCCGCGTTCGTCCCCGAGGGGGATTCCTCGATCAAGCCGATCGCGCTCGGTCTCGCCGTCGGCATCGCCGTCGACGCCTTCCTGGTGCGCATGACGCTCGTTCCCGCCGTCATGACGCTGCTGGGCGAGCGGGCGTGGTGGATGCCGCGCTGGCTCGACCGCGTCCTCCCGCATTTCGACATCGAGGGCGAGGCCGTCGAGCGCGAGCTCGCCCTGGCCGAGTGGCCCGAGGACGCCGCCACCACGCCGCTCGTCGGGGACGACCTGGCCATCCGGGTCGAGGAACCCCGAGGGGACGGCGAGGTGACCCTCTTCTCCGGGGCCTCGTTCCGGCTGTCGCACGGCGGCACGCTCCTCGTCACCTCTCCCGACCCGCGTGCGGCACGCGCCTTCGCGTTGATGATCGGCGGCCGGATCGCGGCCGCCGGAGCCACCCGGATCACCGGCCGGCTGCGGGTCGCGGGGCACCTGCTGCCCGGGCGCGCGGCCTGGGTGCGCGCCCACGTCGGCGTCGCACTGCTCGACGGTGCGGCCGAGCCGCTGCGCGAGCTCCGGCGCGCGCTGGCGGGAGGCACGCGCCTCGTCGTCATCGACGGACTCGACAGCCTCACCGGAGCCGACCGCGACCAGGCGGCCGCGCTCCTGCGCGATGCCGCCGACGCCGTGCGCGAACGGCGCGGCGACGCGGGCTCGCCGCTCACCGTCGTCGCCACTGCCCGGCGCGACGGTCCGGCGCTGGATCTGCTCTCCGACGCGCACCGGCCGTCCGTGACACCGCTCGCGCTGACCGCCGAGCCGGTCGCACTCCCCACCCCCGAACCGCCCTCCTCTGCACAGGTGATGTCATGACCTCTCTGCCCGCAACGGCCCTCGAGCGTGCGCGGTCGCGCCGACCCGTGACCTGGGTCACGCTGCTCGGCGTGATCCTGCTGCCCGTCGTCATCGGCGGCATCCTCATCGCCGCGCTCTACAACCCGGTCGACCGGCTCGAGAGCATGCGGGCGGCGATCGTCAACAACGACGAGCCGGTGACGATCGACGACCAGTACGTCCCCCTCGGGCGTCAGCTCACCGCCGGACTCGTCGAGGGCTCCGACGATCTGGAGAGCAACCTCGACTGGACGATCTCCAACACCGACGACGCGGCGGAGGGACTGGCCGACGGCACGTACGACGCCGTCATCACCATCCCCGACAACTTCTCCGCCGCGGCGACCTCGACGGCGCCCGGCGGCACTCCCGAACAGGCCACGATCTCGGTCGCGACCTCGCCGGACAGCCTCATCGTGGACGATGCCATCACCGCGCAGGTCACCCAGACCGCAGCCTCGGTGATGGGCGAGCAGCTGTCCACCACCTACCTCGAGAACGTCTTCATCGGCTTCACGACCCTCGGCGATCAGCTGGGCGAGGCCGCCGACGGCGCGACCCAGCTCGCCGACGGGGCGGGCGACGCCGCCGACGGCGCCGTGTCGCTGGCGGACGGCGTGACCCAGCTCGCCGACGGCACCGGAGAGCTCGCGTCCGGCATCCACGACCTGTCCGACGGCGCCTCCGAGCTCGGCGACGGCGCGCAGGGCGTGGCGTCGGGGGCGTCGGGCATCGCGGACGGCGCCGGTCGCATCGCCGGCGGGATCTCCGGACTCGCCGAGGGGACCGGTGCCCTGGGCGACGGTCTCGGACAGCTTGCCGACGCCACCCGCGACGCGCAGAGCGGTGCCGAGCGGCTCGCGGACGGTGTCGACGGCGGCGCCGACGAACTGCTCGCCACGGGCATCGTGCCCGCCGAGCTCACCGACCTGGCCGCGCAGACCACCGACACCGCGACGACGGCCGCCGCAGCGACCTCCGGAGTCGCCGGTGGTCTCCGCCAGCTCGCCGACCAGTGCGCGGCCTCGGGTGCCGACGCGGGGTTCTGCGACCAGCTCGCCGGGCTCGGCGCCGCCGCCGACGGTGCGGCGCAGGCGGCCGCCGGCACGCAGACCCTCGCCGAGTACAGCGAGGGGGGCCTCGGCCAGCTCGCCGATGCCGCCCCGCAGGAGCTCGCCGCCCAGCTGACGACGATCGCCGACTCGGCCCGCGCACTCGCAGCCGGACTCGACCAGATCGCCGGCGGGCTCGATGAGTCCGTCGACGGCGCCGACCAGCTCTCCAGCGGAGCCACCCAGCTGGCCGCCGGCGCCGGCGGTCTCGCCGACGGCGCGGACCAGCTGTCCACGGGCGCCGCCCAGCTGTCCTCCGGCGCGGCGGCCTTCGCCGACGGCGCCGGCACCGCCGCGTCGGGCGCCGATGAGCTCGCCTCCGGAGCGGGCGATGCGGCCGGCGGAGCCGACGAGCTCGCGGGAGGCGTGGAGCAGCTCGCCGACGGCACGACCGAGCTGGCGGACGGCCTGGACCAGGCGGCCACGGCGGTCCCGTCCTACACCGACGCCGAGGCGACCGACCTGGCGTCCGTCGTCGCGAACCCGGTCGCCGCCGAAGGTGTCGGATCCTCGCTGTTCGGAGCATCGGCCGTGCCGCTGCTGGCCATGCTCGCCCTCTGGTTCGGCGCGCTCGGCTCGTTCATCGCCCTGCAGGCCGTGCCCCGCCACGCACTGAGCTCGCGTCGGCCCTCGGCTCTCCTGGCGCTGCGCAACCTGGCACCCGCCGCCGGAATCGGCGCCGCGCAGGGCCTGCTGGTCGCCGCCGTCGTCCAGCTCGCCGCCGGCTACGACTGGGCCGACTGGTCGGTGTTCGCCGTCCTCGCCGTCGTCGCCGGCGTCGCCTTCGCCGCCGTCAACCAGGCGCTCGTGGCCGTCTTCGGCGGTGCCGGCCGGTGGATCTCGGCTCTCGTGGGGGTCCTGGCGGTCGCGACCGGTGTCGTGTCCACCGTCCCGGGGGTGCTGTCGTCGATCGCCGGCCTCATGCCGACCAGCCCCGCCTACAACGCCCTGCTGGCGGCGCTCACTCCCGCGGGCGGCGTCACCGCTGGGCTCGTCGGGCTGCTGATCTGGGCCGGACTCGCCTTCCTCGCCACGATCGTCACAGTCGCACGGCGCCGGACGACGACCGCCCGGGCGCTCCTGACCTCCCCCGCGCTCGCCTGATCCCGCCGGCACCTTCGCCGAGCCGACGTCCGACGACGATCAGCTCAGGCCGCTGTACGCGTGGAGCCCCTTGAAGAACATGTTCACGATGACGAAGTTGAACAGCACCGCAGAGAAGCCGACGATCGAGAGCCACGCCGACCGGCTGCCGCGCCAGCCGCGCGTGGCGCGGGCGTGGATGTAGCCGGCGTAGAGGACCCAGATCACGAAGGTCCAGACCTCCTTCGTGTCGAAGCCCCAGTAGCGGCCCCACGCGTCGTTGGCCCAGATCGAGCCGGCGATGAGGGTGAAGGTCCAGAAGATGAACCCGATGATCGCGAAGCGGTAGGCGAGGGACTCGAGCGCGTCGGCGCTGGGGATCGTCCGCAGGAACCGCATCCGTCCGCGGGCGGGAGAGTCCTCAGCCGTCGAGACCGCCGCGGACGAGGACGCCTGGGCGAGCCGCTCGCGCTTGTCCTGGAGCAGCTGCAGCACCGAGAGCGCGAACGCGAGCGCCAGGAAGGCGGTGGCCAGCGATGCGACGAACACGTGGATCACGAGCCAGACGCTCTTGAGGGGATCCGCCAGCGGCGTCACGTCGACGTGGAACGCGAGCGCAGCGCCGCCCAGGAACACGGCGACGAGCCCCGTGATGAACGATCCGAGGAAGCGGAGGTCGTAGCGCACCAGGACCGCGAGGTAGACCGCGACGATGAGGAGCGTGCCGGTCAGCGCGAACTCGTAGTTGTTGGCCCACGGCACCCGTCCGGCGGCGATGCCGCGCAGCACGTCGCCGCCGAGGTGGAAGAGGAAGCCGAGCACGGTGAGCGACGTGCCGATCCGCGCCCATACGTAGCGTCGACGGGCCGACAGCGGCGCCTCGAGGTCGGCCAGCGCCGCCGCCTCCTGCGCCCGCACCTCGTCGATCGCGGACCCCGCTGCGCCGCGGGCGGACCCGGTGCCCGCTGCCGTCGCGCCGACGAGCACCCGCTGTCCGGCGGCCGGCTGCGCGGCATCCTTCGCCTTGACGGCGAGGTCGCTGCGGCGGGCGAGGTCGACGGCGTAGGCGATGAACGCCAGCGCGTAGATGGCGACGGCCGTCCAGACGAGCAGGAACGAGACGTCTTCGAGCGACAGACCGGAGTCGGGCATGCGGTTCAGTCTACTTTCGGGTCGGGGTCGGAAGCAGGGCCGGAGCCGGCGTCGGCGCCGGGGTCGGCTCGGACGTCCGCGCCGAACACGTCGGCGAGGGCGGCACGGTGGGTGCGGGCGAGGTCGGCGACGGCGGCGGCGATCGCGGGGTCCTCGCCGCGCGCGAGGCCGGCGTACTCGATGCGCAGCGCCGGGGCTCCGGCCGGCGTCCGCTCGGGGGTCGCCTTCACCCACAGGCGACGGCGCGGCACGAACAGCGCCGCCAGGAGACCCGCCAGCGCGAGGATCGCGAACACCAGCACGAACGGCGCCCCGACGTCGCGGTGCACCGACAGCGAGACGTAGCGCTTGACGGCCTGCGGGGCGCCGTCGGCGGTCGCGTCCTCGAAGGTGACGGTGCCGAGGCCGTCGGGGAGGTCCACGGTGTCGCCGGGCGCCAGCTCGAGCGAGTCGACATCGATGGCGCGCCCGGTGAGCTGTTCCATGTCGCCCGTGTCGAGCGCGTACACGGAGCGCGGGGTGCCGTCGTCGATCCCGAGGTCTCCCACGTAGACGTCGAGGGTGAGGACGGGGTTGAGCAGATCGCCGAAGGCCGAGGTCATCGCGCCGCTGTGCAGCGACGCCGCGCTCGGATAGAAGAAGCCGACGAGGCCCATCTGCTCAGGCAGCCCGTCGGGGACCTTCACGACCCCGAGCGAGGTCATGTTGGCGTCCTGCGGAAGGAACTCCACGTCCTCGCGGAAGACGATCTCACCCGCCGCGTCTCGCACGGTGATGGTCGGCGCGTAGCCGTTGCCCATGAGGTAGATGCGGTCGCCGGCGAGCTCCAGCGGATGGTTCACCCGGACGACCCCCGCTCGGGGCGACGCCCCCGGCTCGGTGACGGTGAGGTTCGCGGCGAAATCGCCCGCCTGCCCCTGGCCCGCCTGCCCCAGCGCCGTGTAGGTCACGTCGAAGCGGTCGAGGGTCAGCGCGTACGGGGCGAGGTTCTCGACGTCCACGAAGCGGCCGGGGTTGAACGACGTGTAGCCCAGACCGATCGAGTTGACGAAGCTGTCTCCCTCGGTGATGACGGTCTGCCCGGTGTACGTCAGTCCGCCGCCGATGCCGACCGACAGCAGCACCCCGACGAGGGCGCCGTGGAAGACGAGGTTGCCGGTCTCGCGCAGGTAGCCGCGCTCCGCGGACACCGACGCGGTCGTCGCCGCGTCGTAGCGCTCGACGCGGTAGCCCGACGTCCGCAGCTTCGCCTCGGCGAGCGCGACCGCGTCGGCGGCGGCGGCACCGGCATCCGCGTCGCCCGGCAGGTCCACGACGGTCTCCTGGTGGTCGCCGAGTCGCGACAGCCGGACGGGGGTGCGCGGCGGGCGGGCCTTCATCGCGTGCCAGTGGTGCTTCGTGCGCGGGATCACGCAGCCGATCAGCGAGATGAACAGCAGGATGTAGATCGCGGAGAACCAGACGGACGTGTACACGTCGAACAGCTGGAGCGCGTCGAGCACCGGATAGAGGTCCGGGTTGTCCGTGCGCCACTGGGTGACGCCGTTCGGATCGGCGGTGCGCTGCGGGACGATCGAGCCCGGGATCGCGGCGATCGCGAGCAGGAGCAGGAGGACGAGCGCCGTCCGCATGCTCGTCAGCTGCCGCCAGCCCCAGCGCAGCCACCCGACGACGCCCAGCTTCGGCGAGGTGACCTCGCGGTCGCCCCCGTCGGATGCGACGCCGGCGGAGTCGGCGTGGTCGGACGGGCGCAGCGGGTCGGACGAACCGGACTCCCCGCGCTCCGCGCCGGCGGCGATGTCAGAGGGGGAGCTGGACACTGCCGATCACCCCCGTCAGCGACGACATGACGGCGGTCCACGCGCCCGTGACCATGAACAGACCCAGCACGATGAGGAGAACCCCTCCGACGATGTTGACGACGCGGATGTGGCGGCGGAAGAACGCGGTCGATCGCGCGGCCCACCCGACGCCGAGCGCGATGAGCAGGAACGGGATGCCGAGCCCGAGCGAATAGGCGACGGCGAGCACGACCGCCCGCCAGGGGTCCGCCTGCGTCAGCGAGATCGACAGGATCGCCGTGTACGTCGGCCCTATGCATGGCGCCCAGCCGATGCCCATCGCGATGCCCAGCAGCGGCGCGCCGATGAGGCCCAGGCCCCCGCGCACCTGCGGCTTGAGGGTGCGCTGGGCCACCCCGAACACGCCGATGAAGACGAGCCCCATGAGGATCACGACGACGCCGAGCACCCGTGTCAGCAGATCGCCGTACGCCACGAAGAAGCGGCCGAGCGTGCCGGCGAGCACCCCCATCGCGACGAAGACGATCGTGAACCCGAGGATGAACAGCAGCACGCCCAGCAGCAGCCGCCCGCGGCCGTCGCCGGCGGCGGAGCCGCGTGAGCCGCGTGAGACGCGTGGCGCCGAGGCCGTCGTGGCGCCGCCCAGGAAGCCGAGGTAGCCCGGCACGAGCGGCAGCACGCACGGCGAGAGGAAGGACACGAGGCCCGCGAGGAGAGCGACCGGAAGGGCGAGCCACAGCGCTCCGTCGAAGACGACGGCTCCGGGGTTCACGCGTCCTCCGCGAGCACGTCGTCGACGACCGTGCGCAGGATCGACTCGCTCTGCACCGCACCGATGAACCGCGCGGCGACGCGTCCCTGGCCATCGAGGACGAGCGTGATCGGCACCGCGCTGAGGGGCGTCCAGGACGCGAAGGCGAGCTTGAGGTCCGCGTCCTCGCGGGCCAGCAGCGACGGGTAGGTCACGCCGTACGTCTTCTCGAACGCCGTCGCCTGCTCCGGCCCGTCGTAGATGTTCACGCCGAGGAAGTGCGCCCCCGCGTCCTCGGTCTGGGCCGAGACCGACTCGAGGATCGGCGCCTCGACGCGGCACGGGCCGCAGCCCGCGTACCAGAAGTTCAGCACGAGCACGTCGCCGGCGAAGTCCTCGGCGGTGACGGTGGAGCCGTCGACGGCCGTGCCGGTGAACGTCAGCGCCTCGCCCCGCTCGGACTCGGGGATCTCCTGCACACTGCCGTCGCCGCTGACGTATCCCTGATTGGTGCCCTGCTTGTAGCCGTCGGCGATCCCGGTGGCGGTGTTGCTGCACGCGGCGAGGGTCGTCGCGAGCACCAGGGCGGCGACGGACGCCATCAGGCGGCGGGTGGTCGCGGTCATCAGACGGCCCCCACGTCGATCGCCCCGGAGGTCGTCGCGGGGCTCGCGTAGGCGACCTCCCGCCAGCGGTCACCGTCGCGCTCGAACGTCGTCACCGACGACAGCGCGCAACGGCGCTGGCGCGGGTCGTGGCGCAGGGGCTCGCCCGCCACGGCGAGATGGGTGATCCAGATCGGCAGCTGGTGCGAGACCAGCACGACATCGCCGCCGTCGGGAGCCGCATCCCACACCGCGCGCATCGCCGCATCCATCCGCGCCACGACATCGAGGTACGGCTCGCCCCAGCTGGGGATCGCGGGGGCGCGCAGATGGCGCCAGTTCAGCGGATTCAGCAGCGCCCGGCGCATCCGTCGCCCCTCGAACACGTTGGTCGGTTCGATGATGCGCTCGTCGATCACGGGGTCCAGGCCGAACAGCTTGGCGAACGGCTCCGCGGACTCGCGGGCACGCTGCAGCGGCGAGACGGTCAGCGAGGCCACCGGCCGTCCGAGATCGCGGACGTGCTCGGCCGCGGCGCGCGCCATGCGGCGGCCGTCGTCGCTCAGCCGGAAGTCCGGGAGCCGCCCGTACAGCACGCGCTGCGGGTTGTGGACCTCGCCGTGGCGCACGAGGTGGAGGCGGTGGGCGGGCACGCCTTCAGTCTACGGCGGCCCGTTCTGTGGGCGGGCTGGGAGCGGGTCAGGCGGGGTCGGCGCGGCGGCCGCGCAGCTGCCGCACCCGTGTCACGAGGAACCACCCGACACCGGCGACGGTCCCCACGATCACGACGTACTGCAGGATGTCGGCGTAGGTCTCCACGACGTGCCACGACTCGCCGAGGAAGAACCCGGCGAGCACGAAGACCGTGTTCCAGACGGCGGACCCGGCCAGGGTCAGCAGGCCGAACCGCCACAGCGGCATCCGCACGAGGCCCGCGGGGATCGAGATGAGACTCCGGAAGATCGGGATCATGCGCCCGAAGAAGACGGCCTTGCCGCCGTGGCGCGAGAACCAGGCCACCGTGCGGTCGATGTCCTCGACGTGCAGCAGCGGCACCCGTGCGGCGATGGCCCGCAGCCGGCCGAGGCCGAGCCACGCGCCGATCCCGTAGAGGAGGAACGCGCCGACGACGGACCCGGCCGTCGTCCAGACGAGCGCCTCGACCAGGCTGAAGGAGCCGCGCGATGCCGCGAGCCCCGCCATCGGCAGGATCACCTCGCTCGGCAGCGGCGGGAACAGGTTCTCCGTTGCGATCGCGATGCCCGCTCCGGGAGCGCCGATGACGTCCATGAGGGAGACGACCGCGTCGACGAGCGTCGTGAGCCAGGATCCGTCCGATGCCGCCGCCATGCGCTCGACGGTAGAGGGCGAAGGTTTCCAGAACCTGTACGGGAGCCGAGCGCCGCCGAGCGGGTCGGGTGCGCCCCGCCGCGTAGACTGGCCGATTGTGAGTGAACGCGTTCTCGTCAGCCAGCTGCAGTCCCGTGAAGACGGCGCCGTCTCGGTGTCCGGATGGGTGGAGACCGTCCGCGATCAGAAGAAGGTCCAGTTCGTCATCCTGCGCGACGAGACCGGAGCCGTCCAGCTCGTGAACCCCGCGACGCGTCCCTCGACGAGCTCGGGAACCGAAGCGGGCGCGGGAACCACGGGTGGGGTCCCTGAGCCCGTCGAGGTCCCTGAGCCCGTCGAAGGGCAGGACGCCGCTGCCCTCGCGCTCACCGCGCTCATCTCCGAGCTGACCACGGGCACCTTCCTCACCGTCACCGGCGACCTCAAGCACGACGAGCGCGTCAAGCTCGGCGGCGTGGAGATCAAGATCGGCGCGCTCGAGATCGCCTCGGCCGCGCTCCCCGAGACGCCCATCGCCGCCGACAGCGGACTCGACAAGCGCATGGACTGGCGCTTCCTCGACCTTCGCCAGCGTCGCAACAACCTCGTCTTCCGCGTGCAGACGACCCTCGAGCACGCGATGCGGTCGTACTGGATCGAGCGCGACTACATCGAGATCCACTCCCCCAAGCTCATGGCATCGGCGTCGGAGTCCAACGCCGAGCTGTTCGAGGTGCCCTACTTCGAGGACAAGACCGCCTACCTGGCGCAGTCGCCGCAGTTCTTCAAGCAGATGGCGCAGTCCGCCGGCTTCGGCAAGATCTTCGAGATCGGCGACGTCTACCGCGCCGACCCGTCGTTCACCAGCCGTCACGCCACCGAGTTCACCTCGATCGACGCCGAGATCAGCTGGATCGACTCGCACGAGGACGTCGCGGTGATGCAGGAGGAGCTCCTGCAGACCGCGATCCAGGCCGTCAAGGACAAGCACGGCGACGAGATCAAGGAACTGTTCGACATCGACGTGGTCGTCCCGGCCGTGCCGTTCCCCCGCATCCCGCTGGCCGAGGCGCGCGAGATCGTGAAGGCGCGCGGATACGAGATCCCCCGCACCGACGGCGACCTCGACCCCGAGGGCGAGCGTCAGATCTCCGCCCACGTGGAGGAGACCTACGGTCACCAGTTCGTGTTCATCACCGACTACCACCCCGAGATCCGGGCGTTCTACCACATGCGCGACCCCGAGACCGGGCTGACCAAGTCCTACGACCTCCTCTACAAGGGCGTCGAGATCACGACGGGCGCCCAGCGCGAGCACCGCGTGGACGTCCTCGAGGTGCAGGCCCGCGAGAAGGGGCTCGACCCCGAGCACCTCGCGTTCTACTTCGACTTCTTCCGCTACGGCGCTCCGCCCCACGGCGGCTTCGGCATGGGCCTGGCCCGCGTGCTGATGCTGCTGCTGGGACAGGACTCCATCCGCGAGGTCACCTACCTCTTCCGCGGCCCGACCCGCCTCGCCCCGTAACCCCGCGAGCTTGCCCCGTAGCCCGCGAGCTTGCCCCGTAGCCCGCGAGCTTGCCGGCCAGGTCGGCGCGGTGGGGGCCAGGTCGGCGCGGTGGGGGCCAGGTCGGCGCGGTCGGGGCAAGGTCGGCGGGCGGCACCACCGTGTCGCGTGCCTGTCACCGCCGGTTCACCCGGAGCCCGCTGAGCCGTCACCCGGCATCCGTAGCGTCCTCTCGTCCCCGCACGAGCACCGCCCTTCGGCGTGCGCCCGTGCGACACCTGAGAGGAATCCCATGCCCATCACCCGTCCGCGACGCCTGGGCGTCGCCCTCGCCCTGACGACCGCCGCCGCCCTCGCCCTCGCGGGCTGCGCCACCGACGCCGGCACGCCCGGCGCCGGATCCACCGACGGCGCCGCCACCGTCGATGCCGCCACGGCGACGAGCCTCGCCGACTTCGGCACCCTCGCCGACCTCGAGGCCGCAGCCAAGGCCGAGGGCAAGCTCAACGTCATCGCCCTCCCCCGCGACTGGGCGAACTACGGCGAGATCATCGACCTGTTCACCGAGCGCTACCCCGAGATCGCGGTCACCGAGCAGTCGCCCGACATCTCCAGCGCCGAGGAGATCCAGGCCGCGCAGACAAACGAAGGGCTCGACACCGCGCCCGACGTGTTCGATCTCGGTCTCACCGTCGCCCTCCAGAACACCGACGTCTTCGCTCCCTACAAGGTGCAGACCTGGGACGACATCCCGGATGCGCTGAAGGAGCCCTCCGGTCTGTTCGTCGGCGACTACGGCGGGTACATGTCGGTCGGCTACGACTCGAGCCGCTTCGACGAGCCGGCCGAGCTCACCGACCTCCTGGACGCCGCCTACAAGGGCTCGGTCGCCATCAACGGCGACCCCACCCAGGCCGGCGCCGCCTTCGCTGCGGTGGGCCTCGCGACGGTCCAGAACGGCGGCACCCTCGACGACTTCCAGCCCGGCATCGACTTCTTCGCCGAACTGCAGAAGGCGGGCAACCTGCTCAAGGTCGACGTGACGACCGGCACCATCACCAGCGGCGAGACCCCGGTCGTCTTCGACTGGGATTACCTCAACGCCACCCACGCCACGACGAACCCGAACTGGAAGGTGCGCGTCTTCGACGGCACCGGCTATGCCGGCTACTACAACCAGGCGATCAACAAGGATGCGCCCAACCCGGCCGCCGCGCGCCTGTGGCAGGAGTTCCTCTACAGCGACGAGGTCCAGAACCTCTGGCTGAAGGGCGGCGCCCGGCCGGCGCGCATGGAGGCGATGACCGCCGCCGGCACGATCGACGCGGACCTCGCCGCTGCCCTCCCCACCGCACCCGAGACGACGGTCGTGCCGACCGAGGCGCAGAGCACCGCGGCCGGCACGCTGCTCGGCGAGAAGTGGGCGTCGGCGGTCCAGTGACCTCCGACGTCCTGACGCCCACGAGCGTGCGCGCCCCGCGCGTGCGCTCGTGGGCGTGGCTCGGCCTCGCGCCGTTCGCGGTCTACATCGCGCTGTTCCTCGCGCTCCCCACGGTCCTCGCGATCTCCACCGGCTTCGTCGACGGGGACGGCGGGTTCACCTGGGCGAACATCACCGCCCTCGCCGACCCGGTGATCGTGACGGCGTTCGTGAACACGACGTGGCTGTCCCTGCTGACCGCCGCGATCGGCGCCGCGATCGGCGCCCTCGTCTGCTACGCCGCGCTCGGCCTGCCGCCGACCGGGGTCGTCCGCAGCACCCTGGATGCGGCCACCGGCGTCCTCGCGCAGTTCGGCGGCGTCATGCTCGCCTTCGTGTTCATCGCGACTCTCGGCGTGCAGGGCGTGGTCACGGTGCTGCTGCGCGACGGTCTGGGCATCGACATCCAGCCCGGCGCCTGGCTCTACTCGCTCCCGGGACTGATCCTCCCCTACGTCTACTTCCAGGTGCCGCTCATGGTCATCACCTTCCTTCCCGCGCTGTCGGCGCTGAAGCCGCAGTGGACCGAGGCGAACCTCGTCCTCGGCGGCACCCGCGCGAGCTTCTGGCTGCGGGTCGGCCTCCCCGTGCTCGCACCGTCGTTCCTCGCGAGCTTCCTGCTGCTGTTCGCGAACGCGTTCTCCTCGTACGCGACGGCGGCCGCGCTGGCGAGCCAGGGCTCGCAGATCGTCCCGCTGCAGATCCGCGCCGCCCTGACGAGCGAGACCGTGCTCGGCCGCGAGAACCTCGCCGGTGCACTGGCGCTCGGCATGATCGTGGTCGTCGGCATCGTCATGTGGCTCGACGCCGCGATTCGCTCCCGTGCCGCGCGGTGGCAGTCATGAGCGCCGCCCTCGCGACCGACGCCGCCGCGAGCGCCGTCGCGGCCCCCCGGAAGCCGGCACGCGGCCTCGAGCCGGCGCGCGGCACGCGGTGGGCGATCGGGCTCACCGTCGGCATCCTCTTCGCCATCCCCCTCGTCGCGACGCTGCTGTACACGTTCCGCGACCCGCTGACGGGCGGCCTCTCCGCGGCCAACTGGGTCCGGGTCTTCGATCCCGGGAACACCCAGGTGCTGACGCCGATCTGGACCGGCCTCGGCAACTCGCTGGTCCTCGCCGTCGTCACGGTCGCGATCGTCCTCGTCGTCCTGCTGCCGACCATGATCCTCATCGAGCTGCGCTATCCGCGACTCGGGAGCGCCTTCGAGTTCGTCGCCCTGCTGCCGATCTCGATCCCGGCCATCGTGCTGGTGGTCGGTCTCGCGCCGATCTACCTCCAGATCGGCCGCGCACTCGGCACCGGAGCCTGGACCCTGGCGTTCGCCTACGGCATCACCGTCCTCCCCTTCGCCTACCGGTCGATCCGCGCGTCCATCGGGGCGGTCGACCTGAAAACGCTCGCCGAGGCCGCCCGCTCGCTCGGCGCGAGCTGGATCGAGGTCATCGTCCACGTCCTGGTCCCGAACCTCCGCCAGGGCCTGCTCGCGGCCTCGCTCATCTCCGTGGCCGTCGTGCTCGGTGAGTTCACGATCGCGTCGCTGCTGAACCGGCAGGTCCTCCAGACGGCGCTGGTCGTCGCCAACAAGATCGATCCCTACGCCTCGGCGATATTCACCCTGCTGTCCCTGCTCTTCGTGTTCCTCCTCCTCCTCGCGATCTCCCGCGCCGCTCGGTCCCGCACCGGAAGGACCCCCTCATGACCACCACCGACACCCCGTCCGCCGGCGAGGCGATCCGCGCTCTGCCGCGCACCTCGGACAACTCCCTCCTGGCCGACGCCGGTGAGGGGACGCGGGTGGAGTTCCGCGGCGTCCTCAAGGACTACGGACCGACCCGCGTCCTCCACGACTTCACCCTCGACATCGCCCCCGGCGAGTTCGTGTCGCTGCTCGGTCCCTCCGGATGCGGCAAGACGACCGCGCTGCGCGTCCTCGCGGGACTGGAGCCCTCATCGGGAGGGGCGGTGCTCCTGGGCGGGCGCGACGTGTCGGGGATCCCGACCAACCGGCGCGACATCGGCATGGTGTTCCAGTCGTACTCCCTCTTCCCGCATCTGCGCGTCGTCGACAACGTCGCCTTCGGGCTCCGCCGGCGACGCGTCGCGAAGCGGGATGCCGCCGAACGCGCGCACGACGCGCTCGCGCTCGTCGGCCTCGGACACCTCTCGGCCCGGTACCCGCACCAGCTCTCCGGCGGCCAGCAGCAGCGCGTCGCCCTGGCCCGTGCGCTGGTCACCGAGCCGCGCGTCCTCCTGCTCGACGAGCCGCTGTCGGCGCTCGACGCCAAGGTCCGCGTGCAGCTGCGCGACGAGATCCGCCGTATCCAGCTGCGCCTGGGCATCACCACGGTCTTCGTCACGCACGACCAGGAGGAGGCGCTCGCCGTCTCGGACCGCATCGCCGTGATGAACGCGGGCCGGATCGAGCAGGTCGGCACGCCGGAGGACCTCTACCTCCGCCCGGCCTCGCCGGGCGTGGCCGCGTTCGTGGGGGTGTCCAGCGTCGTCCCGGGGGTCGTGCGGGCAGGAGAGGTGCACGTGTGGTCGGAGCGGTTGCCGCTGCAGGCCGCGACGGCGGCCGAGGGGCCGGTGGAGGTCTTCGTCCGCCCCGAGAACGTCCGGCTCGTCGGGGCAGGCGGGGTCCCCTCGACGGTGCAGGAGAGCACCTTCCTCGGCAGCTTCCGCCGCACGCTCGTACGCACCGGCGATGGGACGCTCCTCACCGTCCAGCATGCGGCCACCGAGCGGGTCGAGTACGACGACGTGGTGCGCATCGCCTTCACGGAGGCGCCGGTGGTCGTGCGGCCCCGGGCGCTGGGCTCGGCGACGTAGCTCGCCCCGGCACCCGCGAGCTTGCCCCGGCGCCCGCGAGCTTTCCCCGGCACCCGCGAGCTTGCCGGCAAGCTCGGCGCGGCGGGGGCAAGCTCGGCGCGGCGGGGGCAAGCTCGGCGCGGCGGGGGCAAGCTCGGCGCGGCGGGGGCAAGCTCGGCGCGAAGTGCCGCTAGACCTCGAAGTCGACGGCCATCCGCTCGCTGACGACGCTGCGGATGTAGGCGGCGACCTCCTGGTGGGCCGGGTGGGTCTGGTAGTCGTCGAGCCCCGGCACGTCGTCGAAGTCGATGACGACGGCCACATCGACGTTCTGGTGCGCGTAGGCGGCGTTCGGTCCCGCCGACAGGGAGCGGATCGACGGGACGACGCCCACCAGTCCGGTCAGCTGACGCGCCACCTCCGCCGCCTGCGCCGCGCGCGTGTCGGCGTCCTCAGCGGCCAGCTTCCAGGCCACGACGTGTCGGATCGTCATCGGGTTCTCCCTCGTTCTTCGGTCGAGCGGTCGGGGTCAGGCCAGCGCAGCGCGCAGCCTGTCGGGCGAGACGCGCCAGTGCGCGTGGAACGCGCCGTCGATGAGGACGACCGGGATCTTCTCCCACCACTGCGCGTGGAGGGCGGCGTCGTCCAGGATCGACAGCTCCTCCACCTCGACGGCGGCGCCCGCCTGCTCGGGGAGCTCGGCGACCACCGTCTCCACGATCTCCCGCGCGACGTCGCAGAGATGGCAGTCCGGCTTGGAGATGATCGTCACGCGCGTCACCGTCCCATCCTCGCGCATCCGCGGCGACGGGGCATCCGCCCGCCGGTCGCGCCCCCTCCGACTTGTCGCTCCCCCGGGGGCATGTCCCACTATCGGTCGCTCCGGACCGCCCTAACCAACAGGAAGTGGGACATCCCCCGCAGGAAGTGGGACATCCCCCGCAGGAAGTGGGACATCCCCGGCAGGAGGGGGGATGGGGCGGGTTTGCGCCGGGGTGGGGTCCTCTGCTTACGGTGGCTCCCCGCGCTCGCGGGCCGAGGAGAGGATGACCCGATGTGGGATGAGTGGATGCGGTTCGGCATCACCCTGGCGATCTGCCTGGTCGTCGCCGCCGTCACGGTGCTCGTGGTGACGGTCATCACGGGGCGGCTGGGGGCGAAGAAGGCGTGGGCGACGGCGCTCACCCGCCGCGCGCGACGTCCCTTCCGCGCGCTCGCGGCGCTGCTCGCCGTGTGGGTGGCATTCGTTCTCGCCTACCCCGCGGAGGGACCCGCCGCCGGGGTGATCGCGCACGCCATCGGCATCATCGCGATCGGGCTCGTCGCCTGGATGCTGGTGAGCCTCGACCTCGTGGCCACCGATGCGATGCTCGGCCGGTTCCGCATCGACGTCCCCGACAACCGGCAGGCCCGCCGTATCCGCACCCAGACGCTGATCGTCCGGCGCCTGAGCATCGCGCTCATCATCGTCGTCGCGGTCTCGGCGATGCTGCTGACCTTCCCCGCCGTCCAGACCGTCGGCGCGAGCCTGCTGGCCTCGGCGGGCATCGCGTCGATCGTCGCGGGCCTGGCCGCCCAGTCGGTCCTCGCGAACGTGTTCGCCGGCGTGCAGCTGGTCTTCAGCGACGCGCTGCGCGTCGACGACGTGGTCGTGGTCGACGGCGAGTGGGGCCGGGTCGGCGAGATCACCCTCAGCTATGTCGTGGTGGATCTGTGGGATGAACGACGCCTCGTGCTGCCCTGCACCTACTTCACGACCCAGTCCTTCGAGAACTGGACGCGACACGGCAGCGAGATCCTCGGCACGATCGACCTCGACCTCGACTGGCGCGCTCCGGTCGACAGGATCCGGATCCGTCTCGCCGAGGTGCTCGCCGAGACGCCGCTCTGGGACGGACGGACCTCGGTCGTCCAGGTGACGGACGCCACCGCCGGGTCGATCCGGGTGCGGGTGCTCGTGAGCGCCGCCGACGCGGGGCAGCTCTTCGACCTGCGCTGTCTCGTGCGGGAGGAGCTCGTGACGTACCTGCGGACGACCGCGCCGTCCGCCCTCCCCTCCCAGCGCGTGCTGGTCTCCGAGAACGACGAGAAGCCGACGGCCACCCCGCCGAGCTCCGCCCCCTCCGAGGGCGTGTTCAGCGGATCACCCGATGCCGAGGAGCGCCACCGCGCTTTCACCCAGGCGATCCCGGTCGTGCCGCCCACGTCGTCCTGAGCCGGCGCGTCCGGCGCGGGAACACGAAGCGCCCCTCGATCCGCAGGGATCCGGGGCGCTCGGTGTTTCGGCCGCGACTTACTTCTTGTTGCGGCGCTGGTGGCGAGTCTTGCGAAGCAGCTTGCGGTGCTTCTTCTTCGCCATGCGCTTGCGGCGCTTCTTGATGACAGAACCCACGGAAAACCTCACTACGTCAGGGGTCTGGACGCGATCGTTTCGCGTCCGGGATCAGGCAATGAGAAAAATGCCTCGTGACAGTCTAGCCGACGTCGGCAATAGGACGTTGCAGGGCAGCGGTGACGGCGGTCTCGGGGACGCGGTAGCTGCGACCGAAGCGGACGGCGGGCAGTTCGCCGGCGTGCACCAGTCGGTACACGGTCATCTTGGAGACGCGCATGAGATCGGCCACCTCCGCGACCGTCAGAAAGCGCACGTCAGACAACTCCGGCATCCCATCTCCCCAGCTCAACCCAGTAGTGCTGTGTCTTTCAGCACCGATTTTCCCAGTCGTGCTGTGCGCCCCAGCCTAGGGGGTCGGTGGGACGCGTGTAAACCTCTGTGGTCCGTGTGATGAACGGTGAGCGGACGTCGGCGGCGCCTCCGCGCGCTCGCGCCTAGCGGCCGGGGATGCGCTTGAGGACGTTCTCGAACGCGTGCTTGGTGGAGGCGGCGGCGCGACCCACGAGATCGGCAGCCGCGGCGGCAGGCTCGGGGAGGGTGACGGCGGTCGTGGAGGGACCCTCGTCCAGCACGAACGGCATCAGCCACTCGTCGACGGCGTCCAGCGGCGCCGGCGACAGGCTGTAGTAGCGGTGCTGCCCTTCTTCGCGCACCGAGACCAGCTCGGCCTCGCGGAGGACCTTCAGGTGCTTGGAGACCGTGGGCTGGCTGACGCCCAGCTCGGCGACGATGTGCGACACGCTCGTCCCGCGCCCGTCCGCACGCTCGCGCAGCAGCTGCAGGATGTCCCGACGGGTGCCGTCGGCGATCACGTCGAAGATGTCCGCCATGCCCTTAGGTTAGCCCGCGTGCGCGTCGGAGTACCATGACAACGGTTCTTTCGGCGAGAGGGGCGCGACATGGCGGGCGAGACCGTCGGCGCGCGCGCGTGGCGCCGCCTCCGCGTGGTGGTCGCGGGCTGGCGAAACCTCACCACCTCGTCGCCGTCGCGCTTCGCGGTGCTCGTCTTCAGCGCCCTGATCCTCCTCTTCACGGCGCTCCTCTCGCTTCCCGCCGCCGCCGCCGACGGGCGCCCGACGCCCCTGGCGGATGCACTGTTCACCGCGGTCTCCACCATCTGCGTCACGGGTCTGGCCACAGTCGACATGGCCGCACACTGGTCTCCGCTGGGCAAGGTCATCATCTACGTCGGCGTCAACGTCGGCGCGATGGGCGTCCTGACGCTGGCGTCGATCCTGGGACTGGTGATCTCGAAGCGGCTCGGACTCAGGGCCAAGCTGATCGCGGCCGGCGACTCCAACCCGCTGCGCGCCCACGGCGGCCCGATCAACGAAGGTCAGACCGTGCGACTGGGCGAGGTCGGACAGCTCCTGTCGACCGTCGCCCTCTCGACGCTCGTCATCGAGGGTGTGCTCGCCGTGCTGCTCTACCCCTCGCTCCTCATGAGCGGCGTCGACCCCCTGACGGCGCTGTGGGAGGCTCCCTACTACTCGGCCATGGCCTTCACCAATACCGGCTTCACCCCGAACGTGGGTGGGCTGGAGCCGTTCGCCGACAACTACCTCATGCTGACGCTGCTGATGGCGGGAGTGTTCCTCGGCTCCATCGGCTTCCCCGTGATCTACACCCTGTGGCGCCACCACTGGCACGTCCGCCGCTGGTCGCTGCACGCGAAGCTCACACTCATCACGACCGTGGTCCTGTTCTTCGCCGGCGCGGGCGTCTTCCTGCTGCTGGAGTACGAGAACCCCGACACGTTCGGGTCCATGGACGCGTGGGACACCACCTTCCAGGCATTCTTCCTCTCGGCGATGACACGCTCGGGCGGCTTCTCCGTCATCGACATCGGCGAACTGCACGGCTCGTCGCTGGTCGTCGGATCCATGCTCATGTTCGTCGGCGGTGGCTCCGCGTCGACGGCGGGCGGCATCAAGGTCACGACCCTCGCCGTCCTCGCCCTCGCGGTGTTCTCCGAAGCCAAGGGGCGTCAGAGCGTCGAGGCCTTCGGCCGGCGCATCCCCAGCGACGTGCAGCGCGTGGCTCTGTCCGTCGTCGCCTGGGGATCGACCATCGTCGCGGTCTCCACGATCACGATCGCGCAGATCACCCGTGCTCCGATCGAGCACGTGCTGTTCGATGTCATCTCCGGGTTCGGGACCGTGGGGCTCTCGACCGGGCTGACCGCCGAGCTGTCCGACCCCGCCGTCTACGTGCTGGCGGCGACGGTCTTCATGGGTCGGATTGGTACAGTGACCCTCGCCGCGGCCGTCGCCGCGACCAGCCGATCGCAGCACTACTCGCTGCCCGTGGAAAGGCCGATCGTTGGTTGAACAGATCCGCAATGACGCGCCGGTGCTCGTCATCGGCCTCGGCCGCTTCGGCGCCGCCTGCGCGGGCGAGCTGGACCGCCTCGACCGCGAAGTGCTCGCCATCGACGCGAACCTCGAGCTCGTGCAGAAGTGGTCCGAGCGGGTCACCCACGCCGTGCAGGCCGACGGCCGCAACATCGAGGCGCTGAAGCAGATCGGCGCACAGGACTTCCAGGTCGCCATCGTGGCGACGGGATCGTCGATCGAGGCCTCGGTGCTCATCACCGCCAACCTGGTCGACCTCAAGGTGCCGCAGATCTGGGCCAAGGCGGTCTCGCAGTCCCACGGCAAGATCCTCGCGCGCGTCGGCGCCAACCACGTCATCTACCCCGAGCGGGAGGCCGGCGAGCGCGTCGCCCACCTCGTGAGCGGCCGGATGCTCGACTTCATCCGCTTCGACGACGACTTCGTGCTGGCGAAGATGTACCCGCCCAAGTTCATCCGCGGCGTCGGACTCAACGAGTCCGGGGTGCGGACCAAGTACAACGTCACGGTGGTCGGCGTGAAGAGCCCCGGCAAGCCGTTCCGCTACGCCGAGGCGAACACGGTCGTCACCAACCACGACCTCATCATCGTGTCGGGCACGAACTCCGACATCGAGCGCTTCGCGGCCCTGGACCGATAACCGCGATCAGGACCCGGCGGCGAGTTCGCGGGCCCGTGCGAGCGCCGCGTCGGTCGCCTCGGCGAACAGGCCCGACAGGTTCGCTCCCTGGAGCACGGCGATCGCGCGCTCCGTCGTCCCCTTCGGGCTGGTGACGCGGCGACGCAGCTCGGCCGGCTCCTCGCCCGTGGCATCCAGGAGCGCCGCGGCGCCGATGAAGGTCTGCTCGGCCATGAGGCGCGCGTCGGCCTCGGAGAAGCCCTTGCCGCGCGCCGCCTCGGTGAGCTCCTCGATGAGCAGGAACACGTAGGCGGGGCCCGACCCGGAGATGGTCGAGAGCGCATCGATGCCGTCCTCGGCGACCTCGATGACCGCCCCGCAGGTCTCGAACAGCCGGCGCACGACGGCGAGGTCGTCCGCCGACGCCGACGGTCCCGCCGCCAGTCCGGTGACCGCCTTGCCGACGACGGCGGGTGTGTTGGGCATCGAGCGGATGACGGGGATGCCCTCGCCGACGATCGACTCGAAGGTCGAGATGGTGACCCCGGCAGCGAGGCTCACCAGCACCGTCCCGGGGCGCAGCACCGGCGCGATCTCGCGCAGCAGATCCGGCACCATGAGGGGCTTCACGCCGATGAGGACGATGTCGGCCGAGGCCGCCGCGACCGTGTTGGCGTCGGGCGTCGTCTCCAGCGCCAGGCTCGTCACGCCGCGGAGGTCGCCGACGCCGGCCGCACGGGCGGCGGTGCGGTTGGTCACGGTGACCCGCGGCGCCGCCCCGGAGCGGACCAGGCCCTGCAGGATCGCACCGCCCATCGAGCCGGCACCGAGGATCGCGACTGCGGGGAGAGTGTGATCAGCCATCCCGCCATCCTCTCATCCGGCGGCCCCGCGCGGGCGGCGGTCACGTGAACGGCGGGGGGACGATCGAGAGGTCGGGAGTGGTCGTGAGAGGACGCTGAGAGGCCCGTTCGCGGCGGCGGACCGCGGGCTATAGTCGAGATCGACGGCGGCGTGGGCGCCCCGTCGCGACTGCGAAGGACCTCGTCATGACACTCCTCGACGGCATCACCTCCCGCGTGATCGACACCGACCGGCTGGCGGTCGGGATCCTCGAGCGCGACGGCGACGACGCGGCCACTCCCCCCGAGCGAACGATCGTGCTGATCCACGGCAACGTCTCCTCGAGCCTGTTCTGGCAGGAGTTCATGCAGGACCTGCCGGCCGACCTGCGCGTCATCGCGATCGACCTGCGCGGCTTCGGCACGAGCGAGCACGCGCCGGTCGATGCGACGCGTGGCGTGCGCGACTTCAGCGACGACGTCCACGCGGCCCTGACGGTCCTCGGCATCCCCACCGCGCACCTCGTGGGCTGGTCCATGGGAGGCGGCGTGGTCATGCAGTACGCCCTCGACCACCCGGTGCTCTCGTTGACGCTGCAGGCGCCGGTGTCGCCCTACGGCTTCGGCGGCACCCGCCGCGACGGGTCGCGGCTCACCGACGACGATGCCGGTGTCGGCGGCGGCGGCGCCAACCCCGACTTCGTGCAGCGACTCACCGACCACGACACCACCGACGAGGCCCCGACCTCACCGCGCAGCGTCTTCCGCTCGGGGTATGTGTCGGCCGACTACGACGGGGTCAACGAGGACCTATGGGTCGAGTCGATGCTCACGACCTCGACCGCCGAGGGGAACTACCCCGGCGACGGCGTCGCGAGTGACAACTGGCCCGGGTTCGCCGCGGGGACGACCGGGGTGCTCAACACGATGGCGCCCCGCTACTTCGACACCTCCGGCATCGTCGACCTCGCCGTCAAGCCCCCGATCCTCTGGGTCCACGGCACGGCCGACGCCATCGTCTCCGACGCGTCGTTCTACGACCTCAACCACCTGGGCGCGCTCGGCATCATCCCCGGCTGGCCCGGCGAGGAGATCGCGCCCGCGCAGGAGATGGTGTCGCAGACGCGCGACGTCCTGGACGCGTACCGCGCGGCGGGCGGCGAGGTCACCGAGCTCGAGCTCGACGGCGTCGGACACGCTCCCCACCTGGAGCGCCCGGGCGCCGTGCGCCAGGCCCTGCTCGCCGTCATCGGCTACATCGGCCAGCCCGCGTTCCCCGCGCCGCCGACCGAGGCCATCATCCTCAGCTCCTCCGACTGAGCGGAGGATTTGCCACGGCCCGAACGCGGTCCGTGATTCGGGCGCGCGGCCTACGCTCGGCGGCATGACCGTCGCTGTCCTCGATGCCCCCGCCATCCGAGATGCCGTCGCCGAGGTGCTGTGCGAGGAGACCGAGACGCACCGCATCCTCGACGTCACCACACGCTGGACCGCCGAGGGGCTCGCCGTCGTCCTCGTGAGCGTCTCGTTCCCGCCGGACCTGCTCTTCGGCGAGGTCGCCCTGGTGCTCCGCGAGATCGAGGAGCGGGTGCACGAGCTCGTCCCCGGCGCCGAGCGCGTCGCGGTCGAGCCGCGGATCGGCCTCCCCTCCCGCGACAGCCGGCCGGCCACCGAGACGATCGTCCTGTCCTCGAGCGACTGACGGGCCCGGCTCAGGAGTCCCGGCTCAGGGGTCTCGGCTCAGGTGTCTCGGCTCAGGGGTTCTGCTGATTCAGGGATCTCGGCGCGCGAGGAAGAACGCACGCAACAGCGCCGCCGCCTCCTCGGCCTCCACTCCCCCGACGACCTCGGAGCGGTGCGGCAGCCGGCGATCGCGCAGCACGTCGTAGAGCGACCCCGCCGCCCCGGCCTTGTCGTCCCACGCCCCGAAGACCACGCGGCCGACGCGCGCCTGCGAGATCGCGCCGGCGCACATCAGGCACGGTTCGAGGGTGACCACCAGGGTGCAGTGCTCGAGGTTCCACGATCCGAGGGCCTCCGCCGCCGCACGCAGCGCCACCACCTCGGCGTGCGCGAGGGGATCGTGGGTGACCTCCCGGAGATTCCGCCCCTCGCCGAGGATCGTCCCCGACACGTCGGTCACCACCGCGCCGACCGGGATGTCGCCGTGCGCGGCGGCCTCGGCGGCGAGAGTCCGGGCCCGCGCCATCGCGGCGAGATCGGTCTCTCGCGGGGGCAGACGGGCGGGCAGGCTCACGCGCCCAGCGTACGCCCGGGTAGCCTGTGATCATGCGTGTGCACGTGGCCGACCACCCCCTCATCACCCACAAGCTGACCGTGCTGCGCGACGAGCGCACCCCGTCGCCGGTGTTCCGGCAGTTGACGGAGGAGCTGGTCACCCTGCTCGCCTACGAGGCGACCCGCGGCGTGCGCGTCGAGGAGGTGCGGATCCAGACGCCGGTCACCGCGACCACCGGCGTGCGGATCAGCGAGCCGCGCCCGCTCGTCGTCCCGATCCTGCGGGCCGGGCTCGGCATGCTGGACGGCATGGTGAAGCTGCTGCCGACCGCCGAGGTGGGCTTCCTGGGCATGGCGCGCGACGAGGAGACCTTCCAGCCGGTCACCTACGCGGAGCGCCTCCCCGCCGACCTCAGCGACCGGCAGTGCTTCGTGCTCGACCCGATGCTCGCCACCGGCGGGTCGCTCGGCGCGGCCATCGACTTCCTCTTCGCGCGCGGCGCGCAGGACGTGACGGCGATCTGCATCCTCGGCGCCCCCGAGGGCGTCGCCGCCATCGAGAAGCAGGTCGGCGACCGCGACGTGACGCTGGTGCTCGGCGCCCTCGACGAGCGTCTCAACGAGAAGGGCTACATCGTGCCCGGCCTCGGCGACGCCGGCGACCGCCTGTACGGCACCGTCTGAGCGACCGCCGCTGCAGGTCCCGGGCTTACGAGGGATCCGCGGTGCGGCGGCCGTTCTCGCGCTCCCAGAACTCGAGCTGCTGCGTGAGCGCCTTGGCGAGCTCGAACACCTGCTCGGGAGGGATGCGCACCCGCTGCACCACGCGTCCCGGCACGACGGTGACGGTGACGCCGTCGGCATCGGTCGCCTCGTGCGGGGGACGCACGAGCGACACGAAGTCCATCACGAACACGTCGGGCGTGTGCCACACGTTCGCGAAGTCCGCATAGCTGCCGGCCACCGCCTCCGGCGGCATCTCGATCTCGAACTGGCGGGGTGCCTCGTCGGTCATGGCCCGAGTCTACGGAACCGGCACGCCCCGCACGCCCCCGTAGGAGTTCCCCTCGGGAGTACCTCAGGCCGCGCCGACCAGTCGCGCGAACGCGCTCAGGCGCGTGACGCCGTCGGGGGTGCGCGGCAGGTCGTCGAGGAGTCCGGTGCCGTAGACGACGTAGGCGGTGTGCATGGCGCGAGACACCGCGACGTTCAGCCGGTTCTGCAGCAGCAGGAACTCCAGCCCGCGGGGGGCGTCGCGCCCGGACGATGCCGCGAGCGACACGATCGCCACGGCCGCCTCCTGCCCCTGGAAGCGGTCCACCGTCCCGACCGGCACGTCGCCGTACCCCGCGGCGACCAGCGCCTCCTCCACGAGCAGCTGCTGGGCGTTGTACGGCGTGACCACGATGAGGTCGTCCGCACGCAGCGGACGCGTCGGCGCGCCCTCCCCCGCCGTCCACTCCCGCCCGACGAGATCCCGGACGATGCGAACGACGCGCTCGGCCTCCTCGGGGGACTGCGTGGCATTGCCCGTGTGGCCGAGCGCCACGGTGATGACCCCGGCCGGGATGCCGTCGATGCGCCGGCCCGTCGAGTCGGGATGGGCCTCGAGTCTGCCCGCGTAGGACAGCTGGGAGACCGGCGCCGCCACCTCGGGGCGCATGCGCCGGGACTGCGCGAGGAAGTACCCGCGGTCGGGGGCGATCACCGGTGCCCCGTCCATGATCCAGCCGAGCGCCGAGGTGTCGACCGGCTCGGGATGTGTGCCCTGACTGACCTGGGGAAGCTGCTGCGGGTCGCCCAGCAGCAGCACGCGGGATGCCGATGCGGTCACCGCGATGGTCGACGCCAGGGAGAACTGGCCCGCCTCGTCGATGACGAGGAGATCGAGGCCGCGGCGGGCGACCCGTCCGGTGTGACTGAAGTCCCAGGCGGTCCCCCCGACGACGAAGCCGCCCTGCTGCTCACCGATGTAGGCGGCCATCGCGGTCTTGGCGATGGGCGTGAACGACGTGTCGCCGGCGCCGGAGGCCGCCGAGGACTTGGGGGCCTTCGCGACCTGGGCGCGCGGAACGCCGGCATCGACGATGCGGTCGAGCATGTTCTCGACCACCGCGTGGGACTGCGCCACGACGCCGACCCGGAAGCCGTGATCGCGCACGAGCGCCGCCACGACATGCGACCCCACGTACGTCTTCCCGGTGCCGGGCGGCCCCTGAACGGCCAGATAGCTGCGGTCGAGGTCGAGCAGGGTCGCCGTGATGTCGGCGACGTCGGTGCCGCGTCCGCGCGTCAGCGCCCCCGTGCGGGTGCGGGGCGCACGGCGCAGGAGGAGGTCTCCGGCCGGATCGGGCGGGAGAGTGGGCACGTCGCCCGCGGCGGCCGTCACGACGGCGTCGGCCCACTCGTCGATCGCCGCCTGCTGGCTGCCCGCCTGCGGCGGGGCGGCGGGGGTGAGGGCGACCGGCAGCTCTCGCCACGTCATGCCCTGCACGGACGTCTCCTCGACGACCGCGCCGTCTTCGAGCACCTCGACCACCTTCACGGTGCGCGCGGCGTGGATCCAGCGGGGGTTGGTCTCCACCGGGAACGGCGCGGGGATCTCGTACACGGCGAACGGCGATCCGTCGACACTCAGGCGCGTGCCCGGCGCGAGGTCGCCGCGCAGCTCGACCACGCGTCGCTGGACGCGTGCGCCCTCGGGCAGGTGCCAGTCGGTCACCACCCGGCAGCGCTCCGCGTCGACCACCATCACGTCGCGGGTGTCCTCCCACACCGAGACCGGCTCGCGCAGACGCAGGAAGTGCGTGGCCCAGAAGGTCTTGACCTCGCGCGGGTAGTAGTCGATCGCAGCGGCCCCGAGCCGCAGCGCCTCGCTGACGGCCACCGCCTCGTCGCCGGCGCCGGAGACCCCGCTGTCGGGCACGGCGGCGGCCAGCCGCGAAAGGGCCTCGGCGCGGGGCGACGGCTCGTACGCGAACTCGGCCGCCTCCGCGTCGAGCGACGGGCGGAGCCCGGCCTCGCGCGCCCGGTCCACGAGCCAGTCGCGCAACTTCAGCGTGGAGACGCAGTCGTACCGGTTGTAGTCGGCGAGGTCGTCGAGGACCGCCGCGGCGGCCGCATCCTCACCGGCGTCGGCGTAGGCCCGTGCCTCGACGTAGCGCACGATGGAGTCATCGCCGCGCTGCACGTCGCTCGTGCGGACATCGGCTCCCATGTAGAGCGGCTCGAGCTTCTTGATCGAGTAGGAGCGGGATCCGACGCGCAGGGCCCGCCGCACGATCGGGTAGAGGTCGACGAAGACGCCCTCGCGCAGGAGCCGGTCGACGGCTCCCTCGCCCACGCCGTGTCGCGCGGCCATCGCCAGCAGGTGCGTGGGCTCGTACGGCGCGTAATGGTAGATGTGCAGGGCCGGATGGGCACGCCGCCGGAGTTCCACGAACGCCAGGAACGCCTCGAGGGCCGCCTTCTCCTCGGCGAACGTATGCGCCCACAGCGGGGTGTAGCGCCCGGCGGTGTCTACCCAGCCGAACAGGTAGTCGATCCCCCACTGCGCCGCCGCGCCCGGACCGGGCGTCTCGGTGTACAGCGGGTCGCCCTCGAAGTCGAAGAAGAGATCGCCGTGGTCGGGACGGGGAAGAGCGCCCAGCGCCTTCGGGAACACCACCTCGAACGTCGGCACGGGCGGCTGCGGTGTCGCGGGCTGCGACGCGGCGTCGGCGGGCGGCGCGGGCGGCGCCTCGACCCCGCCGGCGGGACTCGTCAGCTGCAGCCGCGCCTGCGTGCGGAGGTGGGCGAAGGTGTCGCCCGACATGCGCGGCGGCGCCTCGTCGGCGGCCGCGAGATCGTCGATCGTGCGGATGCCGACGGCGCGCAGCCGGTCGCGCTGCACCGGACGGATGCCCGCGACGAGGAGGAGATCGCGCTGCGCGACCACGTCGAGGTCGCACGTGGCGCACCGGCCGCAGGCGACGACCCGCAGCGCGCCGCGGTCGTCCCCCCACGCGATCGGCGCACCGCCGGCCCCCGCGGCGAGATCGCGGTCGGCGATGAGCGCGCGCAGGCGCGCCCGGCGCAGCGAGAAGACGGGGAGCAGGTCGCGCACCTCGTGCGCGGAGGTCGACCCGTCTCCCAGGAGCAGCTCCACGCGTCCCGAGCGCGGCACGCCGAGCCGGTCCAGCTGATCGACGTAGGCGGCCAGCTGCATGAGCGCCGTGACGCGGGCACGGCGGGCGAGCTTGGTGTCCTGGACCAGCCAGGGCGCGCCCGGCAGCGAGGTGTCGCGCACGAGGAAGTCGGCGAACCCGACGAACTCGTCGGTCGCGAACGCCGCCTGGTAGACGACGGCCACCTCGGGGTCGGCGAGCGCCTCGATCGTGCGCGCCACCGCGGACGCCAGTCCCTCGGCGTCCGATGAGCGGGTCTCGGCGATCTCGACGACCCGGCCGGGGAAGGCCGCGCGATAGTCGGCCAGCACGCGCAGCTCGTGCTGGGTGCCCAGACGCCCCGCCCGCTCGAGCGTGGCGTCCTCGGGGTCGTCGACGGCGGCGACCCGCCCGAGCTTGGCGTCGATCGCCCGCAGCCACGCGAACTCGCACTCCGCGGCGGCCTTGAGGTCGCTCGCGCTCCAGACGATCCGGCCCTCGTCTTCGATGTATCGCATGTCACCCTTCCGTCTCCGACCCTAACGGCGGTCCCCGACACCGGCGGTGCGGGTGCCAGACTGGTCCCGTGAGCCAGTCCCTGCCATTCGAGAGCGCCTACCGCCACGGCTACGCGCGCGTGGCCGCCTGCACCATCCCCGTTGCGATCGCCGACCCCGTCGCCAACGCCGACGCCGTGCTCGCCGCCGCGCAGGAGTGCCACGACGACGCGGTGGCCGTCGCCGTCTTCCCCGAGCTCTGCCTCACCGGCTATGCGATCGACGATCTCGTCATGCAGGACGCGGTCCTCGACGCCGTGCAGACCGCCATCGAGCGGATCGTGGCCGCCTCTGCCGAGCTCCGCCCGCTGCTGGTGGTCGGCGCACCCCTGCGGATCGGCAGCCGTCTCTACAACTGCGCCGTCGCCATCCACCGCGGCTCCGTGCTCGGCGTCGCCCCGAAGTCCTACCTGCCCACCTATCGCGAGTTCTACGAGCACCGCTGGTACGCGCAGGGCACGGAGGCACCCGACACGGTGACGCTGGCGGGGGCGGAGGTCCCCGTCGGCACCGACCTGCTCTTCGAGGCCACCGACGTCCCCGGCCTCGTGGTCCACGCCGAGGTGTGCGAGGACTTCTGGGTGCCGATCCCGCCCTCGTCGTCCGCGGCTCTCGCGGGCGCCACGGTGCTGCTGAACCTCTCCGGCAGTCCCATCACGATCGCGCGCGCCGAGGACCGCCGCATCCTCGCGCAGTCGCAGTCCCTGCGATGCCTGGCCGCGTACGTCTACGCCGCGGCGGGACAGGGCGAGTCGACCAACGACGTGTCGTGGGACGGCCAGACGATGATCTACGAGGGCGGCACGCTCCTCGCGGAGACCGAGCGGTTCCCCGACGGGCCACGGCGGGCGGTCGCCGACGTCGACCTCGACCGGCTCCGCCAGGACCGCCTCCGTCAGGGCACGTTCGACGACAACCGCGTCGACCGGTGGACGGGCGGGCAGCGCATCGCGTTCACCGTCGACCCCCCGGCATCCGACATCGGCCTCCGCCGCCCCGTCGACCGCTTCCCCTTCGTCCCCGACGACCCGGCGCGTCTGGACCTCGACTGCTACGAGGCCTTCAACATCCAGGTGTCCGGGCTGGAGCAGCGCATGCGGGCCATCGGCTCGCCGCGCCCCGTCATCGGTGTGTCCGGAGGTCTCGACTCCACGCACGCGCTCCTGGTCGTGGCCCGCGCGATGGACCGCATGGGGCGTCCGCGCAGCGACATCCTCGCGTACACGATGCCCGGGTTCGCCACGAGCGACCACACGAAGTCGAACGCGATCGCACTGGCCGAGGCGATCGGCGCGTCGATCGAGACGATCGACATCCGCCCGATGGCCACGGAGATCCTGAAGGGCATCGGACACCCGTTCGCGGACGGCGAGCCCGTCTACGACGTCACGTTCGAGAACGTCCAGGCCGGCGCGCGCACCGACTTCCTGTTCCGGCTCGCCAACCAGAACGGCGGGTTCGTGGTCGGCACCTCGGATCTGTCCGAGCTCGCCCTCGGGTGGGCGACCTACGGCGTCGGCGACCACATGAGCCACTACGCCGTCAACGCCGGCGTGCCGAAGACCCTCATCCAGCACCTCATCCGCTGGGTGATCGCCCACTCCGCCGACGACGAGACCGGCACCTCGCTGAGCGGGGCGGCCAAGGACGTGCTGCAGTCGGTGCTCGACACCGAGATCAGCCCCGAGCTGGTCCCGGCGGGCCAGGACGGCAAGGTGCAGTCCACCGAGGACACCATCGGCCCCTACGCCCTCCACGACTTCGCCCTGTTCCACGTGCTCCGCTACGGTTTCCGGCCGTCGAAGATCGCCTTCCTCGCCGAGCGCGCGTGGGCGGACGCCGATGCCGGCGCGTGGCCGCCGGGATTCCCGGTCGAGGAGCGCTACGCCTACGACCTCGAGACGGTGACGCGGTGGCTGCGGGTGTTCCTAACGCGGTACTTCGGGTTCGCCCAGTTCAAGCGCTCCGCCATCCCCAACGGGCCGAAGGTCACGGCGGCGGGCTCGCTCTCACCGCGCGGCGACTGGCGTGCTCCCTCCGACGGGAACGCGGCGGTCTGGCTCGCCGAACTCGACGAGGCGCTCACCGACGCGAGGTCCGGGACGCCCGCGGCGTAGCGGATTCCCCAGCCGCGTCCTCAGGCGGCGGGGAGGATGCCGGAGGCGATCGTGATCACCCAGCCGTCGCGGGAGGCGTCCACGAGCGCGTACTTCATGTTGCGGTCGGGGATCCACCCCTTGAGACGGCCGGCGTCCAGTCGCACATGCTCGGGAGCGACCCGCACCCCGCGTCCATCGGCCTCGAGGACGGCCTGCACGCGCGTCCAGTGCTGCAGGAGGTCCGGGATGTTGTTCTCGTCGAACAGTCGCGAGTGCTTCTGCATCTGCTTGATGTCGGCCCGCTCCGGGTTGAGGTCGCGGATGTCGATGCCGACCGGCAGCCCGGGATCGCAGATGGCGACCGCCGTGGCGGCGCGATAGCTCGCGGTGACGATCGCGATCGGCAGCTCCGCGCCGTCGCGGGAGGCGATGAGACGGGTGTGGTAGCCGAAGCCGCGCGGAGCCTCGCGCTCGATCTTGACGTCCGTCGTCGCGCAGCCGAGCTTGGCGGCGATGAGCTCCTTGGCGATGATCCGACGGCGATCGTGCACCGTGGTGCCCGGGTCCCACCCGAGCCGGGCCGTGATCCCCGCGGGGGTGTCCAGCGGAACAGTGTTCAGAGACATGTCTCTCCTTCGCCGTGGTTCGACATCTCCATCTTGGCTCACTGGCGACGGGGCCGACCATCCCCTCCGTCGTGAGAAACCCGGCGCTCGCGCATCGGTCGGCTGACAGCAGATGTCGGCATGCGGACGCCGAAGCGACCACAACTGCCACCTGCCGGGCCCGCACGGCAGGATGGGAGGCATGCAACGTCGTGCGACGGTCGTCGGCAGCGGTCCCCACGGGCTCGTCGCCGCCGTGACCCTCGCCCGCGCCGGATACGCGGTGCGCGTGCTCGAGGCAGCCGACGCACCCGGCGGCGGAGCACGGTCGGCCGAGCTGACGCTGCCGGGCTTCCGGCACGACGTGGCCTCGGCCGTGCATCCTGCAACGCTCGCCTCGCCGTGGTTCCGCGCGTTCGGGATCGCCGATCGCGTCGAGTGGATCGTGCCCGACGCGTCGTACGGGCATCCCCTCGACCACGCGCCCGCCGCGATCGCGTGGCGCAGTCTCGACCGCACCGTCGACGGCCTCGGAACGGACGGTCCCCGGTGGCGGCGCCTGGTGGCACCGTTGCGGCGCCAGCTCGACGAGGTCGTCGACGTCACGAGCGACACCCTGCTGAGAATCCCGCGGCACCCGCTGGCGCTGGCCCGCTTCGGCATGCGCGCGATGGGCCTGGGCACTCCGCTGGACGGCGCGCTGCTGCGCACCGAGGCCGGACGCGCACTGTGGGCGGGCGTGGCCGCCCACGCCCCATCGCGGATGCCGTCGCTCGCCGGCGCCGGGGCGGGGGCGCTGCTGGCCGCCCACGCGCACGCGCCGCACGGCTGGCCGCTGCCGCGCGGCGGCGCGCAGGCGATCACCGACGCACTGCTGGCCGATCTCGCCGCCCACGGCGGGGCCGTCGAGTGCGGCGTGCGGGTCGACGACCTGGCGGCGCTCGACGTGGGGGATCTGCGCGGGGGCGATCTGCTGTTCCTGGCCGGATCGCCGAGGCTCATCGAGACACTGCCGGGGGTCCCGGCACGCTACCTGCGGGCCGTGCGCGGCTTCCGCTACGGACCGGGGATCGCGAAGGTCGACGCCGCCCTGGACGGTCCGATCCCATGGCGCGACGAGGCGCTGGCCGCCGTGCCGACCGTCCACGTCGGAGGCTCCGCGCGGGAGATCCGCGCGGCCGAATCGGCGGTGGTGTCCGGGCGCATGCCGTCGCGGCCGTATGTGCTGCTGACGCAGCCCTCGGTCGTCGACGACACCCGCGCGCCGGCCGGAGCAGCGGTGCTGTGGGCGTACGTGCACGTCCCCGCCGGCAGCGACCTCGACCCGACGGAGGCCGTCCTCGCCCAGTTGGAGCGCTTCGCCCCTGGCGTGCGCGACCGCATCCTCGCGATCCGTTCGACCTCCGCCGCCCGGCTCGCCGCGCAGAACCCCGCGGCGATCGGCGGCGACGGGCTGGGCGGGGCGCTCACGATCCGGAACCTCCTGCGCCGCCCCGTGGTCTCGGGCACGCCCTGGCGGACTCCCGTGCGCGGCGTGTACCTCGCGTCGTCCGCGGCACCCCCCGGCCCCAGCGTCAACGGCATGGCCGGCTGGCACGCGGCACGCACCGCCATCGGGGACGCCGGCGACGGACGGCCCGTGCTGACAGACCTCTTCCCGGGGTCTCCGACACCCCGGACGTGAACACCGCGATCCGCACCGCCGGCCTCGGTCCCGTCGCCGGGTTCCCCTAGTCTGGGGAGGCCCTCCGCCGCACTGCGGAGGGATACCGACGACGAGGAGTGCCATGTCCACCCCCACCGATCCCGCCGGCTCCGACGAGGCTCGCGAGCCCGTCCCCGCGTCGCCCGACGCGCCCGCGTCGCCCGACGCGCCCGTGTCGCCCGACGCGCCCACGGCCGCCTACCCCGACCTTCCCGCATCGCCCGCTCCGCAGACGCCCGCAGCGCCCGCCCCGGTGCCGCCGGCACCGGTGGACGGCCAGCCGGCGACGCCGGCCTACGCCCCCGCTCCCCAGGCGCCCTACGGCCAGCCCGCCTATGGGCAGCCGGAGTACGCCGCAGCCCCGCCGCCCACCGGCGCCGACACCCGGCCGAAGACGCTGGCGTGGGTCTCGCTCGGACTCGCGGTGCTCGGCACGATCCTCGCCTGCGTCGGCTTCACGCCGGTGCCCTGGGTCGGACTCATCTCGGTGATCATCGGCGGGCTCCTCCTCCTGGTCGCCTTCGTGCTGTCGATCGTCGCGCTCGCCAGCCGCAAGCAGGGCGGCAAGCCGTTCGGCGTCATCGCCCTCGTGCTGTCGGTCCTCGGCGGCGGGGTCTGGGCGATCGCCCTGTTCGCGAGCATCGCGCTCACGGCGTTCCTCAGCACGTCCTCGGGTGAGGCGGTCGAGTCGCCGGCTCCGGCGCCGAGCATCAGCGCCGCGCCGTCCGAGGAGGGCACCGACGGCGGTGAGGCGGTCGCCGGCGAGTACGACGAGGCCGCGTTCCTCGCCGAGGCGCGCCCGGCGATGCTCGCGGTCTTCCAGGAGGTGGAGCCGTCGGTCACCGAGGAACTCGTGAACCAGATGTTCCCCGACGATGCGCTCATCGCCGCCGGCCAGAGCATGCTGCTTCTCGGCGATGACGGCCGCGACCAGATGATCGAGTCGCTCACCACGGGCGGCACCTTCGACGACGACACCGCCGGGCGGTTCGTCGACGCGATCTACGACGCGGCCACCGAGCACCTGCAGGAGTAGTCGCTCCCCGCAGACAGCACGATGCCCCCGGATCTCTCCGGGGGCATCGTGCTGTGTGGGCGTGCGTCAGTTCGACGCCGCGGAGGCCACCGAAGCCGGCGAGGCCGGGCTGGCGGGAGACGCAGGCGTCACGGGCGAGGCCACCGACACCGGCGAGGCCGGGGTCACCGGCGAGGCCGGCGAGGCAGGCGAGGCCGGGGTGACGGGCGAGGCCGGAGTCACGGGAGACGGCGAGGTCACCGGCGACGGCGACGTGGCCGGGGTGGGCGCGGTGGCGGGAGTGGCGGGGGTGACCACGGTCGGCGTCGCCGCCGAGACGACGGTCACCGACGTGTCGCTGACGTTCAGCGTCACCGATGCGCGGTCGAGGACCGAGCCGTTCTTGCCGGTGATGGCGCCGCCGGGGACGACCGTGCCATCCGTGGTGCGCAGGTCCATCGCCGAGGCCATCGCCGTCGCGCCGCCGGCCACGAGGCCGAGTCCGACCGCACCGGTCACACCGTAGGCGATCCACTTCTTCTTCATATCGAGTCCTCCTCTGGTGTCCCTCGACCCGGTGCCGGGGGATTGCGATCGCCTGATCGCATGACATCCACTGTGCCGTCCCCCGCTAAGGGGCCTCGAAGGGGGCCATGAGAGGCCTCTTATGCTCCGGGGCCACCGCCGTCTCGGCACTGTCGAGCAGCTGCGCGGCACGTGCACGGTCGCCGCCGGAGGCCGCCCCCAGGGCGTGACCGAGCAGATGCACGGCCGTGAGCGCCCGGGTGCGGGGGTCGTCACCCCACCGCTGGTAGGCGAGCTCGGCGAGCGCGCGGACCTGCGCCGCCCCGTCGCCGCGACGCTCGGTCACCTCGCCGCCGCGACGCTCGGTCACCTCGCCGCCGCGACGCTCGGTAAGCAGCGCGCTCGCGACGGCATGCCCGATGAACGCGGCCGCGTCCTCGCCGGCGTCCCCACGCCCCGCCGTGTCGACGTCGATGAGCCCGCTGACGGCCGCGTCGACGAGGAACAGCTGTCCGATGTGCAGGTCGCCGTGGATCGTCGCCGGCGACGTCGGCGCGGCGGCCAGCACCTGCGCGATGCGCCCGCCGATGTCGTGGAGCCGCTCCGCGTCCGGGAGCACCTGCACGAGCCGGGAGAGATACCAGGGCAGCCGCTCGGCGAGCGACGTGCGCGCCGGCCAGCCGAGGGGGACACCGGCCAGCCGCCGGCGCAGATCGTCGACCGTGTCCAGGAGGCGGTGGGGATCCCAGGTGGCCTCCGTGGCGGGCGCGCCCTCGGCGCCGTCGAGCACGAGCAGTCCTTCCGGCGACCAGCCCCGCACCGCCGGAACCGGCAGCCCCGCACCGCGCAGGGCGTCGTGCGCGGTGACGACGCGCTCGATCCGGCTCGGCCGGACGACCTTCACCCACGCCGACCCGTCCGCGGTCGGAACCCGCAGCACGGCGCGGCGGCCGGGACGGTATCCGACGAGCTCGGGCGTCGCGGTCGCATCGACCCCGAGGCGCGCCAGCAGCACCGCGGCGGCGTCGCCGAAGGCCGCCGGGGCCAGCGCCGGGAGGTGGGGGTCGGCGGGATGCAGCCAGACGCGGGCCACACCGTCCAGCACGAGACCGGTCTCCTGGGCCACCGACAGCAGCGAGGTGTCGAGGTAGGCGACGCTGTCGGGCGGGAGTCCCTGCGCCGAGGCCGCCGCGGGGCCGAGGAGGAACCCGGACACCGTCCCCGCGCCGAGCGGCTCGCGGGAGAACGCCCGCACGGCACCGACGGGGACCTCCAGCGCGTCGGCCAGCAGGCTCGCATCGTCATCGGCTGCCGTCGAAGCGGGAGCAGCGGCCGTGGCATCCATCCCTCGATTCCAGCACGCGCCTTCCAAGAACGGGATGAGACATCTCTTAGGGTCGCGCGGGCCGCGGCGCGCGCTCGCGATACTGGAGGCGTGAGCACACCGCCTCCTGCACCCGGCCGACGCCTGCGCATGTCGGTGCGCACCCGCATCGTGGCGGTCATCACGCTCGTCGCGGCGATCGGTCTCGTCTCGGTGGGGGCGACGGTGTACTTCGTCGAGCGCGCGGTGTCGCTGGAGGCCATCGAGGATCGCCTGCAGGACAACCTCGACTCGGCGCGGTTCATCGTGGGGCAGGGTCTGGATGAGACCGGCACCTGGCCCTCCGCCGACGAGGCCCTGCGCGCGGTCGTGCAGCGCATGAGCCCCGACGACAACACCGGCGCGCTCGGCATCGTCGACGGGCGCGCCGTGCTGCGCTCGGGTGTCGACCTGGACGTCGACCTGACCAGCGCACCCGGCTTCGTCGCCCACGTGACGTCGGAGGTCACCGGCGCGGATCCCGTGATCGGCACCTATGCGGAGGAGGGCGTCGTGTGGCGCTACCTCGCCGCCCCCATCGCGGTGTCGGGGGCGGACGCCGGCGCCGGCGCGGAGGTCATCTTCGCGATGGCCTACGACGTCTCCGCCGAGCTCGCCGAGATCAACAGCACGGCGCAGGCGTATCTGGTCGCGGCCGGCATCGCGCTCCTCGTCATCGCCGCCGTCGCGACGATCGTCTCCACGCGGCTGCTGCGGCCGCTGCGCCGCATGCGCGAGACCGCCGAGCGCGTGTCGGCCCAGTCGCTCGGCGAGCGCCTCCCGGTGCAGGGGCGCGACGACGTGTCGGAGCTCGCGAGCACCATGAACGACATGCTCGACCGCCTCGACGGCGCGCTGGACTCGCAGCGCCAGCTGCTGAGCGACGTGGGCCACGAGCTCAAGACCCCGATCACCATCGTCCGCGGCAACCTCGAGGTCATGGACGCCGACGACCCCGACGACGTGCGCGAGACGCAGGCCCTGGCGATCGACGAGCTCGAGCGCATGGATCGTCTGGTGCAGGACCTGTCCGCCGCCGCCGCCCTCCACGGCCCCTCGCCGGTGACGACGGCGCGCGTGGATGCCGGCGAGCTCGTCCAGCAGATCGTACGGAAGGCGCAGGGCATCGAGGGCGCGGAGGTCTCCTCCGGTCCCGTCGCCGACGTCGTGGCGCGCGTGGATCCCGGGCGGATCACCCAGGCGATGCTGCAGCTCTCGCAGAACGGCGTCACCCACGGCCGCGGACGCATCGAGATCGGCAGTCGGGTGGTGGACGAGGCCCTTGAGCTGTGGGTGCGCGATCACGGCCCGGGCGTTCCGGACGCCGAGAAGGCGACGGTGTTCGACAGGTTCCACCGGGGAAGCTCGGACCAGGCCGGGAGCGGACTGGGGCTGAACATCGTGCAGGTGATCGCACGCGCCCACGGCGGCACGGTCCGCGTCGACGACGCCCCCA
>Ga0307406_10000085_pt1 | contig 52922 bp, 33 predicted proteins | sample 322Cmetagenome_3_FD_203706 | JGI IMG/M metagenome (GOLD analysis project Ga0307406, IMG submission 203706) | Maize rhizosphere microbial communities from greenhouse at UC Davis, California, United States - 322HYB-C-2 | ecosystem: Host-associated > Plants > Roots > Rhizosphere > Soil | place...
GCTTGGATTTGGATATCCTTATTACGGATGGGGTTATGGATATGGTGGTTACTGGGGTTATCCTGGATATGCATGGGGTTATCCCGGATATTGGGGACCTGGTTATGGATATGGATGGGGATATCCCGGATATTGGGGAGGAGGTTATTATGGATATAATAATTACTCTTATAGCTACGGAAGAAGAGGTTCTGCCTCATATTATGGAGGAAGAAATTATGCTTCTAACAGAAGTTATTCAACAAACAGAAACTATACTAACAGAAATTTCACAAATAGAAGTTATTCAAACAGAAGCTATACCAATAGAAATAGCTATAACACAAATAGAAGAAGCGAATATACTGACTTTAGAAGAAGTTCTTCTGTAAATAGCAGAACAACAAACCCAACTTTTACTAACAGAAGAAGTACTACGCAAGGAAATAGCGGTTACGATTACTCTAACAGAAGATCAGGTAGTGCGGCTACAACAAACAGAAGTTATAACTACAATAATAGCGGAAACAACAATTCATCCAGAAGCTACTCTCCTAGTCCATCACGTTCATCAAACAGCAGTGGAGGAAGCATGAGATCATCTGGAGGCGGCGGAGGCGGCGGCGGAAGATCTTACGGCGGCGGTGGAGGAGGAAGAAGATAATTTCTTCTTCTCCAGCCAAAAACCATAAATCATCTAAAATTCAATCAAAATGAAAAAAATATTATTCCTTTTTATAACAGGATTATCTTTTAGCGTCTCACATTCTCAGGAAATTTCTGATGCTATGCGATATGCACAGGACAATATAACCGGAACTGCAAGATTCAGAGCAATGGGTGGTGCCTTTGGAGCTGTCGGTGGCGATTTATCTGCATTAAGCGTTAACCCTGCAGGATCTGCCGTGTTTTCTAACAATCAGTTTGGAGTAACTTTGAGTAATCAGAACATCAAAAATAACTCTGACTATTTTGGAACCAAGACAAGCGAAAAAGAAAATTCTTTTACCTTAAATCAGGCAGGAGGTGTTTTTGTTTTCCATGACAGAAATCCGAATAGCAATTGGAAAAAAATTGCAATTGGAGCAGCTTATGAAACTACAAACAATTTTGACAACAATACTGTAGCTTTTGGTACAAATCCAACACATTCTATAGATGCTTATTTTTTAGAGTATGCAAACGGGGTTCAATTAGGTACAATAAAAAACATTCCTTACGGTGATCTAAACTATACACAACAACAAGCCTATTTAGGATATAAAGGTTATGTAATAAACCCTACTTCCGACAATAATAGCAATACAACATACAATACTAATGTACCTGCTGGAGGCAATTATTATCAACAAAACGAAACTTACGAAAGAGGTTACAATAGCAAACTTAGCTTCAACATTGGAACATCTTATAAGGATAGAATTTATTTAGGAGCGAATTTAAACGTACACGTAACTGATTACAGAAAATCAAGTAATTTTTACGAATCAAACGATAATCCATTATTACCAGCAGAAACCATATCCAATCTACATTTCAATAACGAATTATATACTTACGGAAATGGATTCTCTTTCCAACTTGGTGCAATCGCTAAAGTAACTGAATCTTTTCGCCTTGGTCTGGCATACGAATCAAACACTTGGTATGAACTTTATGATGAAGTTTCACAAAGTTTAAACACAATAACAGAAACTAGTGGAGGAGAGTCATTTAACAACCCTGTCAACCCTGATATTATCAATGTTTATGACCCTTACAAACTACAAACTCCAGGGAAATTTACTTTTAGTGGTGCATATGTATTCGGAAAGTCTGGCTTGATAAGTGTAGATTATTCTATTAAAGATTATAGCAATACAAAATTTAAACCTACAAGCGATGAAGGCTTTAGAAGATTAAACAGTGACATGAGCAGCGATTTGACTTCTGCCGGAGAATTAAGAATTGGTGCAGAATATAAAATTAAACAATTAAGTCTGCGTGGTGGATATCGTTTTGAAGGAAGCCCTTATAAAAACGGAACTACAATTGGGGATTTAAACAGCTATTCCGGTGGTTTAGGTTATAATTTTGGTTCGACAAAATTAGATTTAGCATATTCCTATTTGGAAAGAAAATCAAATCAGGGATTTTTTGAACGTGGATTTACAGATGGAGCAAACATTACATCAAAACTTAACAATGTTTCCCTGACCTTATTATTTGAATTGTAATTAGAAATAAATAGATGAATGAAAATTTCCGTCAAGTAATATTGGCGGATTTTTTTTACTTTGTATACAATTTGTAAGTTTTTATTTATATATTTCCGAATATATTAACTTAACAAAACCGCACCATGACCAAAACTTTATTAATTACTATTATATTTTTTCAATTTATATTATGTTCAGCAAATAAGATAGCTCCAAAACTAGAGATAGATCCTAATGGAAAAGTAGAAATATTAAACATTTCAACAAATGGCGTTATACTCCCAAACAATACAATTAGTTTTAATGGAGTCGTAGATTTAGATATTGAATTTGACATAAAAGTAACTTACACAGGCAGCAATGTTGATTTCAGAAAAGGATATATTGGCGGTTATTTTTATGAACCCAATTCTTTTGATAATGAAACAGCAGAGTATTACAATAATGGAGTAATACCATTACATTTATTTACAAAATTTTTACCTCTAAGTTACAACAGTACTGGATACACTTCTACGTATCGACAAAAATTACGTTTTAAAAGAAATACTGTATATAATACAGGGAATTCTTTTGTTATAAAATACAGAACAGATGTTTCTCCAAATAAAATCCTAAAGAAATTAACAATAAGTATTGTTGGAGGTACAAAAACAGGAAATGAGCCTTTAAAAGCAGAAACTGCCAGTGCAACTCTAACAAACCTTTCATACAAAAACGGATCTCCAGTACTTAACAACAAAATAATAATTCCAGATTCAGAAGGTGACGATATAGGCACTGAATCTATTAATTTATCGCTTAGTTATAATTGCAATTATGGATCAAAACTAAAACTAAGTTATTATCCCGGAATACAAGTCCAGATAAAAGACGACTTATCGGTTAGAAAATTTTTAACTGAATGGATTACACCAACTATAATTAATGGGACTGCAACATTTAATGATTTAAAAATAAAATCTTCTGATTTATCGCCTACTTCTTATTTAAAAATCCGATTTACCTTTCAAGAAATTGATACTTATATAACCTGCGCCATAGTAAAAGGAAATAATCAAAAACCAATTTTAGACAATAACATATCAGACAATCAAACTATAAAATATGGACAAACTGCCAAAATATTTACTCCCTCCACAATACCATATGTAGATTATACTGTTCCATGCAATTCCAGAAGCGGCTGTAGCCGTGATTTTAGATATCTAAACACATTTAAGTGGCAAACCAGAACTCTAAACACGAACTGGTCAGATATTCCTGGAGTTACAACAAAAGAATATTCTCCAACCAAAACTTTTACCGAAAACACTTACTACAGAAGATTAGCTTTTTATAACGCCGATCAATATAGTATTAGTAACATCTGTGCAATAATTATAGAGAATACAAATATACAAAATAGCATTTGTTGTGATCAGACTTTACCATTTAAAAACAGTCAGCCTATGCCCATAAACGCTAACAATATAAATTCTACTTTATATACTTACCAATGGCAATCAGCTAAAAACTCATTAGGAATAAATTTTCAACCTTGGCATGACATCGCTGGAGCTACAAATCAAAACTATAATCATACCTATACTCAAGATGCTGCAACAAATGATGAAAAAACTAGATTTAGAAGAATTATAAAATATAATGCATTGCCTGTAAACATAAGTAATTCAATTACAATTTCAAGATATTCTACAACTTCAACAGGACCAACAAGAGCAGATGGTACCAGACCGGTTAGAGGACAATCGTTAAATTCTTCATATGCTACTACAGTTGTTTCAAATGAAGAAATTATAAATAACACTAACATTTATCCCAATCCTTTCACTAACAATTTTGTCATAAATGGTCCTATAGATATAAATTTGATAAAACTTTACGATTCATTTGGGCAAACCATAAATATTGAGAAAAAACAAATTGATAACAACATAATTGAAGTTAATACAGAGAAATTAAAGTCCGGGATTTTTATTCTTAAAATTGATAACACAACTTTTTCAAAAACTCTTCTAAAAAATTAATGAAATAAATTGATGAATGAAAATTTCCGTCAGGTATTAATCTGGCGGATTTTTTTTAACCCGACTTAGTCATTTTACTTCATAAAAAACAGCTAAAAGAAACGGAAACAAGCGGTGTTTGAATAAAAAAGTGTAATTTTGCACTCCAATTTATAAAAGTATGAGAACCAAGTCTTTAAAAAAGAACAAAATTAACGTAATCACTCTTGGGTGTTCAAAGAATGTGTATGATAGTGAAGTCCTGATGGGCCAACTTCGCGCAAACGGAAAAGAGGTTGAACACGAAGCGCCTGCAGAAAGAGAAGGAAATATTATTGTAATAAACACTTGTGGTTTTATTGATAATGCCAAAGCAGAGTCGGTTAACATGATTTTGGAATATGCAGATAAAAAAGACAAAGGAATTGTTGACAAGGTTTTCGTTACAGGATGTTTATCTGAACGTTACAGACCGGATTTAGAAAAAGAAATTCCAAATGTTGATCAATATTTTGGTACAACAGAATTACCACAATTACTAAAAGCATTAGGAGCCGATTATAAACACGAACTACTTGGGGAACGTTTAACTACAACTCCAAAAAATTACGCTTACCTTAAAATTGCCGAAGGTTGCGACAGACCTTGCAGTTTCTGCGCTATACCTTTGATGCGTGGTTCTCACGTTTCGCAGCCAATTGAAAAACTGGTAAAAGAAGCAGAAGGGCTAGCCAAAAATGGAGTAAAAGAATTAATTTTAATCGCACAGGACTTAACTTATTATGGTCTTGACCTATATAAGAAAAGAAATCTTGGCGAACTATTGGAAGCTTTAGTAAAAGTAGAAGGTATAGAATGGATTCGTTTACATTATGCTTTTCCTACTGGTTTCCCAATGGATGTTTTGGAAATCATGAAACGCGAACCTAAGATTTGTAATTATATTGATATCCCGCTGCAACATATTTCTGACTCGATCCTGAAATCAATGCGCCGTGGAACAACCCAGGCAAAAACCACACAATTATTAAAAGATTTCCGTGCAGCCGTTCCGGGAATGGCGATCAGAACAACTCTAATTGTGGGTTACCCAGGCGAAACTCAGGAAGATTTTGAAATTTTAAAAGATTTTGTTCAGGAAATGAAATTTGACCGAATGGGATGTTTTGCATATTCTCATGAAGAAAACACCCATGCTTATTTACTTGAAGATGATGTTCCGGATGATGTAAAACAAGCCAGAGCAAATGAAATTATGGAATTGCAATCTCAAATTTCATGGGATCTGAATCAGGAAAAAGTTGGAAAAGTTTTTAAATGTATTATTGACAGAAAAGAAGGCGCACATTTTGTTGGAAGAACAGAGTTTGACAGCCCTGATGTTGATAATGAAGTTTTGATTGATGCATCAAAATATTATTTAAAAACCGGCGAATTTGTTAACATTAAGATAATTGAAGCAACAGAATTTGATTTATACGGAGAACCTGCTTAAATTTACAATATATATTGCTAACTTTTGATACATACTTTTTATGAAGTCTATTCAATCTTTGATTCTTTTGGTTTTTACCTTATTATGCATTAACACTGTTTCTGCCCAATATGGAAACGGATACAATAATGGCTATGGTGGAGGCGGTTACGGAAGAGGCGGCGGAATGGGAATGGACAGAAGCATGATGCAGGGCCCACAGAGTTCTCCAAGCAAACCAAAAGAAGTCCCTGCTGAAGAAACTGCAGCAAAGATTGTTGAGCAAATGAAGCCCGAAGTTAATCTTGATGAACTGCAGGCAATAGCAATAACAAATGTTTTGGCTGACAGCATGAAAGAACAAGGTGTTCTTTTGAAAAACGAAAGCAGCAGCCAGAACGAAAAAATTGAGCAAATGAAAGCTCTAAGAGAAAGTACCAATAAAAAAATTACCGCTTTCCTTAATCCAGATCAGGTTACAAAGTATACCAATTTTATGGATAATTTTAAAGAGATTAAAAAAACCAAAAAGTCAAAAAAGAAAAAAGACAATAAAGAAAATAAGGAAGTAAAAGAAGACATAGAAACAGGAAAAACTCCGGAATAATTGTCTAAACCTAATTCCAAAATGTAATTGATTATGATGAAAAAACATTTTTGTTATCTGCTTTTAGCAATTGTTATCACTTCTTGCTCTACAAATCCTTATAAAAATACTGAGAAAGCTTACGACCAACAGCTTAAAACTTTAGAAAATCAAATTACAAGCAAAGAAGCTAAGCCTATTCCTCCTGTAAGTCCGTTAGTTATTGACACAACATATGCGAGACAATTAGGAATTATAAAAGATACCTTGTCAAAAACCGGCTCTACGGCTTTATTAAATGGCATCAGTACAGAATGGATTGGCACAGTAAACTTCAATTTAAGAAAACCAAGTTTCATTGTCATTCATCATACTGCACAAGATTCTGTTCAGCAAACGATAAACACTTTTACTAAGACAAAAACTCAGGTAAGTGCTCATTATGTTATTTCGGAAAACGGTAAAGTAGTTCAGATGCTTAATGATTATCTGAGAGCCTGGCATGCAGGAGCTTCTACCTGGGGAAAAAATACTGATTTAAATTCAAGCTCTATTGGTATTGAACTGGATAATAATGGTTTTAAACCTTTTACAGAAGCACAAATTAGTAGTTTGGTTGCTCTTTTAACAAAATTGAAAAAAGACTACAACATTCCGACTCAAAATATTTTAGGTCATGCAGATATAGCTCCGGGCAGAAAACAAGATCCAAGTGCATTATTTCCATGGAAAACATTAGCCGAAAAAGGATTTGGTATATGGCCGGATGAAGTTTTGGAAGAAGCACCTTTTGATTTTAAAATAGAACCTGCATTACGAATTATTGGTTATAACACCAAAAACCTTACAGCAGCAATACAGGCATTTAAATTACATTATATACAGACTGATGCCACTTCTGTTTTGGACAGAAAAACAATAGATACGATTTATTCTATTTACAAAAAACAACTTCAATAACAGGTTTTTCCAAACATAAAAAAATCCGCAATTTTAATTGCGGATTTTTTTATGTTTGGAGTTAAGGGTTATGGGTTAAAAGTTAAGAGTCAAGAGTTATGTGTTATAAGTTATGAGCTTGAAGAAGAAAAAGAAGAAGAAGAAAAAACTAAAACTTGATTTCGTGGACAAAATTTTTTTTCCCATAGCTATTTTAGAATTTACTAAGCAAAGACTATTGCATTACTTCGGCTCGTTTCTAAACTCATAACACTTAACACATAACTCTTAACTCTTAATACATATCTTAAAAAAATAAAAAAGCTGCCAGAACAATTAATGTGTTCCGACAGCTCCAAAAAAAAAAAAATATCAATCTTTATCTCTAGAAAGAGTATGTTGTAGCAAGTAAGGCAAAGAACATTCCGCCTGTTGGAAGAGCGTCGCTATCTGCAAAAATATCTTCAGAAGCAGCATCGTATCTTAACTCCGGAATAATTGTCAGATTACCAACTTTGTAATTTAACGAAATTGTATTTCCAAATACACTTGATCCGTTTAGAGTTCCAAGATTTAAAGCATCTTTAGCATCAAAATATTCAATTCTGTACGCCAGGGATAAATCCTCTTTGAACGAATAATTAGCATATCCTACTAAAGAAAACCACTCCCCGTCTAATGTACTGTCAAAATCATCTTTTGACTGCGCATAAGTAGCATTGAATCCAAGTCCGAAACTATCACTTATTGATTTTGTAGCTACAAGATCGAATTGTGTTTTATTTTCGGAAGATACAGGATTAGTACTTCCAGATGTGAAATTTAAATAAGCACTACCAGTCTCTCCTATGTATCCCAATTGTCCGATATACGTTTTTTGGTTTGTACCGGCATCCATGGCTGATTTAAAATCAGTAGGATTTGTTATCCCAAGCATAGCCGTAAATTTTCCTGATGTATATTGTGCTTTTACACCGGTATTAAAAAATGGCCCGTATGAAAAAGCGTATGACATACTATAGTTTTTATTATCTACTGCATCTAATAATTCATACCCAATATGAGTACTAAAACTACCGGCAACTACTTTGAACTTGTCTGTTATCTCATACGTAAAATACAATTGTTTAATTAAAAATTTTGCTGTAATATCTTTATCGGTTGTTTCATTATATGAAAATTCTCCTGCTCTTTTTCCGAAACCTAAGTCTACAAAAACAGATCCTTTTTTGAATGAGTGAGAAGCTTCTATGGACGCCATTCCTAGTTCGAATGAATCTTGTGAGTTGGTAAAGCTCGTTAATCCATTCATTTGTTTTGAAAAATCATATTTATAATACGCATCGGCAGATCCTGCAAAAGTAGTTGCCGGGCTTTTTGGTGTTTCACTATCTTCCTGGGCAAATACAAAAGAACTGGTTAACATCGCGGCTAAAATGTGAAATACTTTTTTCATGTTTTAAATTGGTTTAGTTATTAATTGATTCTGGTTAGTTAATCTTTTATATATCTATTTAATAGTATAAGTCATTTCTAAAACCTCAAATTCACGTCTTTATCCTCTTCATTTTCATTAGCGAATTTATTAACTTTTGTGAGAGTAGAAGAATTGAAAACTGCTTTTTTGAAGTTTTAAGACAAGAATTACGGATTACAAAAATTAACTTCTTAATAATCGTTATTTGACATTTATCTTATTTTATTTTTGAAAATTCAATAACACTATTTCAAAGTTTATAAGAAAAAAACCATAGTTTAAATGGTAATAAAGACTAAATTTTAATTAAATCAACCAAAAAAACATATTAAAAAACAAAACACCCCTTATAAAAATAGGGGTGTTGAATAAAAATTAAAAAATAAAGCATAAAAGCAGTTTGTTTTACGCTTAAAAAAACCAAATCAAATTCAATTTCACATTCTTACAAAATAAATCATCAAAACAGCTACAATAAACGGCGTTTATTATCATGGCAAATTTTAAAAATTAGAATAAAAAAAAGCCTGTTCATTTGAACAGGCCTTATAACTACATTAATTCTTGCTATTGCTTAGTATTGTATCTTCTTAGATATTCACGTACTTTAATTCCGGATTCTTTTAAATCTTCATCTTTCCATTTTCCTTCAGATTTTGCCGTCTTCTTTAAAACAGAGCATGTTTCGTCTTTATCAGAAACTGACCAGGTAATCCAGCTCAATTTTCTTGACTCCATCCAATCGATGTATTCTTCCCATGCTTTGATATTTAAAGGACCATCACCAGTTGCTTCCATACCTGCAGATTCTGAAATAAATATTGGAAGCCCACTCTTTATTGCTTCATCTGTACGGTCTCTCAATTCTTTGCCATGAGTTGCAGCGTAGAAATGCATTGTATACATTATATTATTGAATCCTTTTATAGGGTCTGAAGCAGGAAGATTTACATGCTGATCCCAATGCGGACTGCCTACCAAAATAATATTGTCAGGGTCATTATACCTGATGACTTTGATTACTTCTTCGGCATAAGCCTTAACCTCGGGCCAGGTTTCATAATCAGGTTCATTAAACACCTCATATATAATATTAGGATATTTTGAGTATTTTTTTGAAACCTCAGCAAAAAAAGCTTTTGCTTCTTTTAGATTAACATTATGACTGTGCCAATCTATAATGACGTAGATATCAGCTTTTATGGCTCCTTTTATAACGGCTTCGATTTTCTGCTTAGAAAACAGTGAATCTTTAATGTATGCTTTTTCTCCAAGCTCAATGCCCATTGCTGCACGAACAACATTACAGTTAAAATCTTTTTTTAGCCAACTGACTGCTTTTTCATTATAAAATCTTGGCCACATACTATGCCATCCAAAACTCATTCCGCGCAACACGATTGGATTGTTATTTTTGTCTGTCAACTGAGTTCCCTGAACACTAAGCTGTCCATGTTGTTTTACAAACTGGGCGTTAGAGATTCCAAATATTGACAATAAGACAATAATAAAAAGTTTAGTTTTTGATTTCATACTGAATAATTTTAAGGAATTAATCTCAGTGTAACTGAGTCATGCGAAGCCAGATCTGCAAGGTAGTTCTTTTTGGTATTACCAATTTGTTTGTTCTTCCATAAATCTTTTATTTTAAAAAGTGCCTTTGAAAAATCGGCTTCGTAACCAAAATCAGCATCTTTAAATGAGTGTTTTTTCCAATCAAAGTTTATTTTCTTAGCAACATCACTTCTGTTCAAAAACGTTACCGCCCAATTATTATCTGAAAGTGGTTTTACCCACACTTCTACTCCGTCTTCTGCTGAATATTTAAATCCCTGGATCCCTAGTTTGTCCTGATTTACGGCAATCATTTCCTTATTTGTAAGGATTGCCAGAGTTTCTTTTGACATTTTTCTATAATCGTTTCCTGTAAACAATGGTGATGCTAACATACACCACATTGCAAAATGCGATTTATCTTCGGTATTATCCATCTCGTTTCCAACTTCCATCATATCAAAATCATTCCAATGATCGGGACCTGAATATTTACGGATATCTTTTCGCATATCAGCAATTTTCATAAATCCCCATGATGACCAGTTTTCAGGATGTTTGAACTCACAATCAAAACAAGGATATATATCTCCCGAAATTCTCCACAAATTACCAACCGGCTTCCCCCATTCCCAAGGCTGATTATCACCCCATTCGCAAAGACTGAAAACGATTGGTCTTCCTGCGGTTTTTAATGCATTACTCATTGTTGTATACGCTTCTGGCGCAGTAATTCCTTTTGTATTGCACCAATCATACTTTAAGAAATCGATTCCCAGTTTAGCATAAAAGCGAGCGTCCTGATATTCGTAGCCCCGAGTTCCCGGATACCCGGCGCAGGTTTGTGTACCGGCACAATTGTACAAACCAAACTTTAAGCCTTTGCTATGCACATAATCAATTAAGGCTTTCATTCCGTTTGGAAATTTAACCGGATCTGCAACTAAGTCACCATTTGCGTCTCGCTCTTTGGTCATCCAGCCATCATCTAATACAATATAGTTATAACCCGCAGCAGCCAAACCAGATGAAACCATAATATCTGCCGTTTCTTTTACCAGCTTTTCATCAATATTGGTAGCAAAAGTATTCCAGGAATTCCATCCCATTGGCGGTGTCATTGCCAGCCCCTCAAACTTGCCTCCGGTTTGCGTGTGCATATTTCCCTGGCTAAAACCAAAAAATGAGATACTTAAAGTTAATGCTATGATTATTTTTTTCATTATCAATCAATTAAAAATATATTATAAAAAGATATTCCCTAATTTTTCAATTAGGGAATATCAAAACTAACTCAAAAAGCAATGCCTTATTTTAATACAAACCCTATATCATCAAACAAAACAATATTACCACCATCATTATTTGATTCCTGGAATGTTAGCATTGTTATGCTTGTCGGATTTCCTAAAGAAGTAAAAGGAATTTCCATGTAAACCCATGAAGCCGTAACAGGAATTGTATAATTTGGCCCTCCGTTTACACTAAAGTTAACCTGACCTGTTTTTGATCCTTTTACAGCCATTCTTAATGCTTTGTAAGGTGTCATATCAACATTGAAACCCCAGTTTCCTCCATCCCATTGTCCAAACTCCCATCTCCATGATTTTTCTCCCTGATAAGAATCTCCGTCATAATCAAAATTAACACCTTTACCAGCCCAAGGACCACCCCATTGCATTCCGTATAATTTATCGTCGTATAATGCTGTTCCAATAGCTTCTTTAGAAACGGCTGTTCCTGATATATTGGTTACAGCAAGGTTTCTATGATGTGCATTGACAGGTATTTTTACCACTATTTGCTCTAAAGTTGAGGATATTACAGTAACCGGAACCTCTGGTTGTGTTGCCGTTTTTGCTAAAGTAACTACAGGATTTAAGAAATATTTTCCTTTAATAGTTACCTCATCACCTTCTTCACAATTTATAAAATTAAATCCGCTAAATGTTGGTACCGGAGGCGCAACAGTCAAATTATAAGTAACTGTTCCTTTTGGCGTTACTACTTTTAACTTATTTGAAGCATTTGCATAAGGAGTGTTTTCATCAACTAATATAATGATATCAGTATCTGTTACTAAAGTGGGTTTAAAATAAGTATCAAAATCATTAAAATAAACCTTTGTCGTTCCAAGCAATCCTTTACCATGAATGATATAATAATTCTTAGGATCTACCAGAGTAACCGGAGTCAATGGTTTCAGACTTCCATCAGTATTATAACCCGAAGGCATTACAGACTCTATAACCGGTGCGCCTGTATAAGGCTCATTTGCATCATCGCTGGAGCATGAAGTAAAAAACATTAAAACTAACATCCATGTCATACATGCTGCTAACGAAACAATTTTTATATTTTTCATATTTTATATTTTTAAAAAATTATTTAAAAGTATATGGTGCTACTTCTGTCAATTTTGGATTTTTAATTAAATCATCTGCAGGATAAGGCAGTAGAAGGCTTGATGCAGAAATTGTGATGTGTTTTTCTGCTTCCTGATCTCCCCTGTTTTGTGCTTCTAATATTGCTTTGGCTTTTGCAAAAGGCAAACGTCCTAAATCAAAATAATAATCTCCTTCGCAGGCTAATTCTGCTCTTCTTTCTCTAAAAATATCATCAAAACTTATAGAAGCTTTTTCTGAAAGTCCAGCTCTTTTTCGAACTGCATTAAACGATTTTAGCGCTGCTGCATCTGTAGTGCTGCCAGATTGTGACCCTAATATTGCCTCTGCATGTATTAAAAGTAATTCTGCATAACGCATCATATAACTGTTCATACTGCTTTCTCCGTTAAATGGGGGATTAAACGGACCTGTAATTGGCAGATTTTCTTTTCCGATAACATATTTTTTCAATCCCGCACCAGAGTTTTGAGCCTCGTTTACTTCTTCAAATGTATATCCCAAAATTTTTGGAGAATCTACTGCAAGCGTTGCCGCATAAGTTAAGTTTGGATAAAAATCTCCCGGAAGCATAAAAGTTTCTTTTCTTCTTTTATCACCAGGTTCAAAAGCATTTTTTATTAAATCCTGAGATGGAGCTATCTGACCTGAATAACTTGTTTCTACCAATCTGTTTTCAGGAGCAAAAAGGGTATTTGAAAAATTTCCTTCAAAATACGTCCCGGCACCTGTCCATTGCCATGAAAAGATCGACTCTTCATTATTATTATTTTTTTGCAGCCATAAATCTGCAAAAGATTTGGTTGGCAATTCGTCTCCGCCAAGCAATTTAAATTCTCCACTGTTAATTACTTCCTGAGCCAGCGCTCTTGCCAAATCATATTTCTTTTGATACAAATAAACTTTTGCCAAAAGTGCTTTTGCAGACCCACTTGATACGTGCGCATTTGCAGCATAATCGGTTCCTCTGTTTTTTGATTTAAGGTTTGCAATTGCAAATTTTAAGTCATTTTCTATAAATTTATAAACATCTTCAACCGGATTACTCGGAATAACAAAATTTTTAGAATATTCTGCATTGTTCTCGATAATAGGCACATTTCCCCATAATCTTACCAAAAAGAAATAAGAAAAAGCTCTGATAAAATGCATTTCTCCTAATGCATTATTAAGTGCTGCATCGCTTACATTTGGTCCTACACTTTGTGGTAATGTATTGATAAAGGAATTACAATTGGCAACAGCCCCAAAACAAGATCTCCATGAATCACCAATAAATGATTGCGAATTGGTAAAACTTAAATCTGTAAATTTTCCAAACTCATTATAAGGACCTGCATACATGTTTCCTGAAATTACATCTGTAATACCATAAAACCCTTCTTTATTCATATTAAACCATACAATACCGTATAATCCGTTACTGGCATTATCAAGTTTACTGTCTGAATCGTAATAATTACCAATTGTAGGTGCTCCTTCTGCAGGTACATCTAAAAAATCCTGAGAACATGACGATGACACTAATAATACGAATGTCATTAAAATTGCACTTCCCTTTTTTATTATATTTTTATTTTTCATCTTACTAAATATTAAAATTCAACATTAAAACCAAAAGTTATCTGTCTTGGTACCGGGTAACGACCATTATCAACTCCTGACAACAAAGCGTCCTGGTTATAAGCACCTACTTCCGGATCATATCCTTTGTATTTTGTAAAAGTGTATAAGTTTTGCCCTGAAGCATAAATTCTCAATCTTGATAATTTTAATTTTGAAATAACATCAGAAGGAAGAGAATATCCTAAGGTTACATTCTGAATTCTTAAATAAGAACCATCTTCGATAACTCGGCTCGAAACTGCATTGTTGATATCATTATAAGCTGATGGTCTTGGCAGAGAAGCATCTGTATTTGAAGCTGAATAAAAATCTGCAGCCTCGGTAAGATAATTAGTTCCCAAATTACTGTTTAATGTACCAGACATACGAGTTAAATTCATCAAGTCATTTCCTGATGTTCCCTGAAGGAAAATAGATAAATCAACATTTTTGTACTTAAAATTATTGGTAAATCCGTAAGTAAATTTTGGATTTGGATTTCCGATAGTTACTAAATCTTTTGTATCAATAATACCATCGTTATTTTGATCTTTATAGATTACATCCCCTTTTTGGAAGTTTGGCAACAATGAGTTTGTTCCGTTTTTAAGAATCACTCTTGTACCTGGCACAGTCTCATGACCATAAGTCAGTAAATCTTCATCTGTTCTGTAAATACCATTTGCTTCATAACCTATAAATGAACCTATTGGCAAACCTTCTTGTGTTCTTGAAACCGTTACGGTATTATAAGCAAGCGTACCCATTGTTTTAACAATATTTAATCCGGCCATATCGGTAACCTCATTTACATATTTAGTAAAGTTTACATTCGCATTCCATGAAAAGTTTTTAGTAAATTGGTTGGTATAATTAAGTGTTACCTCTACTCCTCTATTCTGCATACTTCCAAGATTAAAGTAAGGAGGGTTTACACCACCTTCATAATCACCACCTCCTGAAAGAAAGTTTGGCAAAGGAACCTGATACAGGAAGTCTTTAGACACTTTTTTGTATACATCTATTGTTGCAGAAAGTTTTGAATTGAACATCGTAAAATCTAAACCAAAATTGGTTTGTTCCTGAGTTTCCCATTTCAAATCCTTATTTGCAGTATTTGATGGCAAATAAGAAGTTCCCATTGAACTGTTAATCAAATGAAGATTAGAATCATACAAATTATTACCAATTTGATTATTTCCTGTTTGCCCCCAACCTACTCTAAGTTTTATATTGTCAACATATTTCCTGGTTCCTGCCATAAAAGTTTCATTTGAAAGTTTCCATGAACCACTTGCAGAACTAAAAACGCCCCATTTATTTCCTATGAAGAATTTTGAAGATCCGTCTGTTCTTACTGCCCCGGAAACACTATATTTATCTCCAAAGTCATAAACAATCCTTCCTAAATAAGAAGCCAGGGTTTGCGTTCCTGAATATACTCCACTTGTAACAGCATTAGGTAAATCAGAAGCTGCCAGTGTTTTATCATCATTATTTTTATAACCCTCTCCCGTAATAGTATATCCTTCCCAATGTGCTCTGTTTGATTCTTGTACAGCCAAAACCGTAAAATTGTGTCTGCCAATGGTATTTCTATACGTAAGCATGTTCTTTAAGTTCCATGAATTTCCGGTAGACGGGCTGTAATACAAATTAGCAAAACTTTTTACCGCATTACCTAAAGAATACATAGGATCAAATCGTTGTCCTAAGTTGTCATATATATATCCACCTGCCTCAAAACGATATTCTAAACCTTTAAATAAATCTATTTGAGTATAAAAATTTCCTGCATAGTTTTTTCTAACCAAAGTATTAGAACCTAATAAAGAGGTAGCGACAGGATTTACAAATGATGTAGCACCACCAGCCGGAGGACCTGCAAAAGCACCAGATAATTCTCTAACGGCAACATCAGGAGTTGCAAGCAAAGAAGTTGCAACCACACCATTAAACTGTCCGTTTAATGTTAATTTTTCATCTGTTATAGTACCACTTACGTTTACACCTACTTTAATGAATTTATTTACTTTAGCATCAATATTTGTTCTAAAATTATATCTTTTAAAACCAGATTCGATTACAATACCTTCCTGATTTAATATCCCTCCAGAAATATAATAGTTGATTCCTTCTTTACCTCCTGAAAAAGACAATTGATTTGATTTCATGATTCCGGTTTCGTAAATAGCATCCTGCCAATCAGTTCCTTTACCCAAAAGTTCAGGATGTGCAAACTCCGGACGTTTACCATTCGGATCATAAACATCGCCCAAAGCATTTTGGTGAATCGCATATTGCTGCAAATTCATAGAATGCAATTTCTTTGGAAGATTACTTATAGAATAAGAATTCTCAAAAGATAACTTTCCTGTTCCCTTTTTACCGGATTTTGTAGTTACAATAACAACTCCATTTGCTCCACGAGAGCCATAGATTGCTGTTGCCGAAGCATCTTTTAAAATATCAATTGACTCAATATCACTAGGATTAATAAGCGCTAATGGACTTACCGTAATATTACCTGCGTTAGAAAAATTAGAATTTCCCGAAGCATTTCTGCCTGATGTTGAAGAATTTCTCGCGTCACCAGACATTGGCACACCATCAATTACATACAAAGGTTCGTTTGTTCCTGTTAAAGACGAAACCCCTCTAATTCTAACCGAAACATTACTACCCGGTTCACCAGAGTTGCTGTTAACAACAACCCCAGCGGCTTTACCCTGCATCATTTGGTCAAAAGAAACTACTTTTAAATTCTCAATATCTTTTGAACTAATACTGGAAATCGCACTATTAATATCTTTTCTCTTTTGAGTACCGTAACCAATTACTACAACATCTTTCAGGTCTTCGGCACTTGGTTTTAATACTACATTAATTGTTGTTTTTCCATCTACAACTATCCTCTGAGTATTAAAGCCAATAAAAGAGAATATTAATGTCGAATTTGCAGGAGCATCAATTGAATATTTTCCGTCAAAGTCAGTTGAAGATGTTGTTTTTGTTCCTGCAATTGAAATATTGGCACCGGGAATTGACAGGCCTTTATCGTCAGATACTGTTCCTGATATTTTTACCTGAGCCGAAATATAATTACTCGTCAGTAACAAGAATAAAATCAAAGGTACCGCTCTGTGGCCAGCGTTCCAATGAATGAGATTAGTCATTAGTTTTTTCATAATAAATGTTTGGTTAGTTTAAATTCGTTTTAATCTATAATTCAGTAATAAAAAGAGGGTAATATTTTATTGCTGATTATTTAACAAATCTATAACAGAAGGAAACATCAAATCGATAGTATTATATCATTTGATGATAATATTTTTACTATATGCGGATAAAAAAACACATATAAAAATAAAAACAAGATAAAATTGAATTATTCGCAATAAGACATACGAAATCAAAGTAGTTTTATAAATTAAAATTAATGAATATCGAAAAAAGCAAACGATTTCGTTAAAAATAATATTTGTTTGTGCAAAAAAAGTATCACTACAAAATTCGCTTTAGTCCAGAAAAATCTTCCCTATACTGACTGGGCGTACAGTTTTTAGTAGCCTTAAAACTACGATTGAAGTTCGCAATATTATTGAACCCGGATTTAAAAGCAACTTCAGAAACGCTCATATCCTTTTCAACCAGCCAACGGGCAGCATATCCTATTCTGATATCATTTATATAATTGACAAATGTTTTTCCGGTACGTTTCTTAATAAATCGGTTAAAAGAAATTATAGACATGCTGGCAACATTTGCAACATCCTCAAGAGTAATCTTTTCGGCAAAGTGTTTTTGTACATATTCATAAACCAGTTTCATTTTATCATAATCATCAAACGTATCATAATCTACCGTATAAGTAGACAGCAATCGCTGGTTTCTTGAATTTGCAAGATCATATAATAAAGATGTAATTTCCAAAAAATAATCCATTCCATCTAGTTTAGAGAGCTTTACTAATCTTGGCGTTAACTCTTCGGCCACTTTTTTTGAAAATAAAATTCCATGTATCGAACGATTAAACATATCCCGGATCGGATTCATAATGCGTCTTGACAATAAAGATTCATGAAAAAGATCATTATGAAACTGAATTGTAATTTCATGAATTTTTTTACTTGTACACTTATTCAATTCCCATCCGTGATATAAATTTGGTCCAATCAAAACCAATTCAACATTGTCAATTTCTTCAATATTATCACCCACAACACGCTTCACTCCTTTTCCGTTTAAGATAAAATTAATCTCAAATTCAGGATGATAATGTACCGGAAAATCAAAACTATCTTTCACTCTGTCAAAAACCAAAAAGCTGTCTCCGGCCGAAAGCGGCGCAATTTCTCTGTAAAAATTTTTAGCATTACTCATCTTATATCTTTGTTTTTAAAATAATATCGCGTTTTTGTTTTGCAATAATATGATATATAATTGATAAAATAATATTAATTAGACGAGAAACATCCGTTTATCTTTGAAAAATAGAATTATCATTTTTTTAAAAACACTATTAATAATAAACATTAATCATTTTTAATAGAATATCTTTTTAAAGTTTTAATAATTTTATCGAAGAAACCATAATGAATTGACGATTGAAAATCTCAGCAGTTTACAACATCATATAATATGTCACTTTGAAATATTATGGTACTAAAAACAAAATACTTTATAATGAAAAAAAACATATTTATCCTTATAACGACCGTATTTATTGGGGTTTCCTGCTCTTCTAAAAATAACATGACTAATACTAATTTGTCACTTTCAGATAAAAAAGCGACACCCGAAACTATTTCTCTTTATAAAAAGCTGAATCAATTAACTCAAAAAGGCTTTCTTTTTGGTCATCAGGATGATCTTGCATATGGTGTAAATTGGAAATATGAAAATGGCAAAAGCGATATAAAAGATGTCACAGGCGATTATCCTGCCGTTTATGGATGGGATATTGCAGGATTAGAAAAAGACGACGCTAATAATATTGACGGAGTTCCTTTTGCCAAAATGCAACAATATATTAAAGAAGCAAACGAAAGAGGCGGTATCTCTACTGTAAGCTGGCATTTTGACAATCCCAAAACAGGAAAAAACGCCTGGGATAATACTCCAAATGCAGTAAAAACAATTTTGCCCGGTGGAGAAAATCATCAAAAATTTACTTCGTGGCTGGATAAAGCAGCTTATTTCTTTTTGTCATTAAAAGACAAAAAAGGAAAAAACATTCCGATCCTTTTCAGGCCATATCACGAATTGACCGGCGGTTGGTTTTGGTGGGGAAAAGGAAATTGCACTCCTGAAGAATTCAAAACTTTATGGAAATTCACTTTTGATTATCTACAAAAAAAAGGTGTTCATAATTTAATATATGTCTACAATACCAGTAGTTTCAAAACAGAAGAAGATTATCTGGCGAATTATCCTGGTGCTGATTACGCAGATATTCTGAGTTTTGATTCTTATCAGAACAATAATGACAAAGAAGGGAAAAATTTTATTGAAGAAGTTCAGAATCAGTTTAAAATAATTAATAAAATTGGTCAGGAACAAAACAAACCAATTGCTCTGGCAGAAGCCGGATATGAGGCAATTCCTGATACAAAATGGTGGACAGGAGTTCTTGTAAAAGCTATTGGTGAATATAAAATTTCTTATGTCCTTTTATGGAGAAATCACGGCTGGCAGGAAAAAGAACAAAAAATGCATTATTACACTCCGTATCCCGGGCAAGTAAGTGAAAAAGATTTTGTCGATTTTTATAATCTGGACAAAACTTTATTTGAAAAAGACATTCAAAAGACATTTAAATAATAACCCAAACTAACTTAAACCTTAAAAAAACCAAACCGAATGCACGATAAAATTAGTTTAAAAGAAAAAATAGGCTACGGCCTTGGAGATGCCGCATCATCCATGTTCTGGAAAATTTTCAGTATGTATCTTTTATTTTTCTATACCGATGTGTTCGGATTGGCACCTGCCGTGGTAGGAACTATGTTTTTGATCACCAGAATCTGGGATTCCTGCTTTGATCCTATTGTGGGAATCATTGCCGACAGAACCAAATCGAAATGGGGAAAATTCAGACCGTATTTATTATGGGTTGCCGTGCCTTTTGCCGTAATAGGGGTTTTGACTTTTTATACGCCGGATTTTGACGAAAAAGGGAAAATAATATATGCTTACGTTACGTATTCACTCATGATGATGATTTATTCCCTAATCAATGTGCCTTACGCCTCACTTTTGGGCGTAATATCATCTGACCGAAAAGAAAGGAACACGCTATCTTCTTATCGAATGGTTTTTGCCTTTGGGGGAAGTTTACTGGCACTTTGGCTTATTGAACCTCTTGTAAATTACTTCGGCGGAAGCCTAAACTCAAAATCAGGCTGGCTGGCAACAATTTCTGTATTTGGAGTAATTACAACGGCTTTTTTCTGGGGTTGTTTTTTCTTCACAAAAGAAAGAGTAAAACCAATTGCTGATGAAAAAAATAATTTAAAAGAAGATTTAAAGGATTTACTTAAAAACAAACCGTGGTGGATTTTACTGGGTGCCGGAATTGGCGCGTTAGTTTTCAACTCAATTCGTGACGGTGCCGCCGTTTATTATTTTAAATATTACGTAAGCAGCAGTATCAATTTTGATTTCAATTTATTCGGAACTGATTTTCATATGACTCCAACTTCTATTTATTTGGTTTTGGGTCAGGCCGCCAATATTATCGGCGTTATTATCGCTACTCCAATTGCCAACAGAATAGGCAAGAAAAATACCTTTTTTGGTGCGATGGCTTTAGCAGCACTTTTGAGTTTGATTTTCTATTTCTTCGGAAAAGAAGATATCTTCTTAATCATGAGCTTTCAGGTTCTTATCAGTATTTGTGCAGGATGCATTTTTCCACTAATCTGGTCAATGTATGCTGACAGTGCCGATTATTCAGAATGGAAACAAGGCCGCAGAGCTACGGGATTGGTTTTCTCTGCATCCTCAATGTCACAAAAATTTGGCTGGACAATTGGTGGAGCAGGAGCCGGATGGCTTTTGGGATATTTTGGATTTCAGGCCAATGTTGAACAAACTGTTGCAACCCAAAACGGAATTCAATTAATGTTAAGCATACTTCCTGCAATCGCAGCTTTTATATCAGTCGCTTTTATTCTTTTTTATCCTTTATCTGAAGAAAAACTACAAATCATAGAACAGGATTTAAACGAAAAAAGAGACCAGACCAATTAATTATACAGATACCAGAAATAGATTAATATGACAACAATAGCCACTTCAACTACATTTCAGGATAGAAAAGTAGCATTAGAAAAAGAACATAAAGCACTAATTGAGCTAAAAAATACCCCTGAAGAAAATGCAGGAAACGGAATATTTGACCGCTACAAAAACCCTGTGGTTACAGCAGCACATGTACCCTTGAACTGGCGTTTTGATCTTAACGAAAGAACGAACCCTTTTCTGCAGGAAAGAATCGGAATGAATGCCACCTTTAATGCTGGTGCCATGAAATGGAACGGAAAATACCTGCTTGCAGTTCGTGTAGAAGGAATTGACAGAAAATCTTTTTTTGCAATAGCAGAAAGTCCAAACGGAGTTGACAATTTTAAATTTTGGGATAAACCATGCGTGATTCCGCAGACTCAGGAACCGGACACAAACGTTTACGATATGCGTTTGATCAATCATGAAGACGGATGGGTTTATGGTATTTTTTGTACCGAAAGAAAAGATCCCAAAGCACCAAAAGGCGATACAAGTTCGGCTGTAGCCAATGCAGGAATTGTACGCTCAAAAGATTTAGTACACTGGGAAAGATTGCCTGATTTGATTTCGAATACAGGACAGCAGCGCAATGTGGTTTTGCACCCGGAATTTGTAAACGGAAAATATGCTTTGTACACACGTCCGCAAGATGGTTTTATTGATGTAGGAAACGGTGGCGGAATCGGTTTGGGCTATATTGAAGATATGACAAACCCTGTTGTAAAAGACGAAAAAATTATCTTCGGAAAAAAATATCATACCATATACGAATTAAAAAATGGTGCCGGTCCAGCTCCTATCAAAACAGAAAAAGGCTGGCTGCATTTAGCACACGGAGTTCGTAACACTGCTGCCGGTTTGCGCTACACACTCTATATGTTTATGACCGATTTAAATGATATTACCAAAGTAACCCATGTTCCTGCCGGACATTTTATGGGACCTCAGGGAATTGAAAGAGTTGGTGACGTATCAAACGTATTATTTACAAATGGCTGGATCGAAGACACTGACGGAACAGTTTTTATTTATTATGCTTCATCAGACACAAGAATGCATGTAGCCGTTTCATCTGTAGAAAAATTAATTGACTATGTCATGAATACCCCTGAAGATACTTTTATTTCCGCGGGTTCTGTAAACACAATCATCAGTCAAATCGAAAAAAATAACGCAATATAATTTATCGTGTCAGAACAATTAAAGCAACTCAAAACAGAATTATTGGCTGAACTCGAAAGCATTTTAAGATATTGGTCAAAAAACGCGATCGATACTCAAAATGATGGTTTTATTGGTCAGATTGATAACGATGAAAACGTAATTGAACACGCTGAAAAAGGTTCTGTTTTGAATGCCCGAATTTTATGGTCATTTTCATCCGGATATCAAATCACAAAAAATGAAGAACATAAAAAAATAGCACAGAGAGCTTTTGATTATTTGTCTAAATATTTTTATGATACGGAATTTGGCGGCTTGTTTTGGAGCATCAATGCTGACAAAACACCAAAAGATACCAAAAATCAGATTTATGCTTTGGCTTTTGCCATTTACGGATTATCTGAATATTATGTTATTTCTAAAGATGAAAAAGCATTGGCTATAGCTATTAATTTATACCTAAAAATACAAAAACACAGTTACGACCCCGTAAACAAGGGGTATCTTGAAGCGTTTACAAGAGACTGGCAACCTATAGAAGATTTGCGTTTGAGTGAAAAAGACGCCAATGAAAAGAAAACCATGAACACGCATTTGCATATTGTAGAAGCCTATGCGAATTTGTTTAAGGTTTGGAAAGACAAAGCACTTCAAAAAGATATTATCGAATTACTGCAAACCATAGAAAAACATTTTATTAATACAAAAACCGGGCATCTTCGTTTGTTTTTTGATGAAAACTGGATCGAAAAACCAGATGTAATTTCATTCGGTCATGATATCGAAGCCGCCTGGCTTCTATTGCAATGCGCAGAAATTTCTGAGGATGAAAATCTAGTCGAAAGTTATAAAAAACACGCCGTTCAAATGGCCCAGGTTACCATAGAAGGTTTAGATAGTGATGGCGGTTTGTGGTACGAATTTGATTCTGAAAAAAACGAACTTGTTGCCGAAAAACACTGGTGGGTTCAGGCCGAAGCTTTAATTGGCTTTTATAGTGCTTATGAAATTACCCAAAATGAAGAGTATTTAAATATTGTTTTTAAAAACTGGAACTTTATAAAAAAACACATTCTTGACCAACAAAATGGAGAGTGGTTTTGGGGAATTAACCGCAATTATTCTTTGATTGAAAAAGACAAGGCCGGATTCTGGAAATGCCCTTATCATAATAGCCGTGCATGTTCAGAACTTATTCACAGAATTAAAACCTAAAAAATGAAAACCACTTTTCTTAAAATAGCATTTATAAGTTTCCTGATTTTAACTTTTGCCAACTGTTCTTCTGACAAAGAAGATCCCGATCAGGAAATTATACCCGATCCTGCGATACAAGATGACCCGTTGACTACTGCAAACACAGCAACTTATATGGTCGATGCCAATGCTACAAAAGAAACGGCAGCATTGTTTTACAACTTAAAAAAACTTGCTAAAACAAAAGTGGCTATTGGTCAGCAGGATGCTTTTAATAGTTTTTACGAAGATGCGGGCGGAGATTCTGACATTAAAAAAAATACCGGTTTTGATCCTGCGCTTTTAGGTTCAGATTTCATGTTTATTACCGACAAAAACAATAATGGGCAAGCTGATAATTGGTTTTATCAGCAGGAATTAAAAATTATAGCCGATGTAAAAGCCGCTTACGCGAAAGGCATAATCAACACTTTTTGCTGGCATTTGAGAGAACCCAACAATGAAGATTCTTTTTACGCAGCAGATATGTCTGCTGATGAAAAAGCAACAGCTTTTAAAAGCATTTTACCAAGCGGAACCAATCATGAATGGTACAAGAAAAAACTTGATAAAATTGCCAGCGTAGTTTTAAACTTAAAAGGTTCAAATGGAGAATTAATTCCAATAATCTTCAGGCCTTTTCACGAATTTGACGGAAGCTGGTTTTGGTGGGGTGCTAATTTTTGTACTCCTGAAGAATATAAAACTGCTTATCAATTTACGGTTGATTATTTAAAGAATACAAAAGGGGTACACAACATTTTATACGCCTTTTCTCCTGACAACTCTTATACAACAGTCGAATCTTATTTAAGCCGCTATCCCGGAGACAAATATGTGGATGTTTTAGGAATGGATAATTACGGCGATTTTAATAATCAGGGGAGTTCTGGTGCCAAAAATGCCAATTTAAAACTAAAAATGATATCGACTTTAGCTCACAACAAAGTTAAAATTGCAGCATTGACCGAAACAGGATATCAGGTTACTTCAACAAATCCGCCTATTACAGATTGGTTTTCAAATTATCTATACACTGCGTTAAACGATCATCCAACTTTTGATGTTCCGGTTATTTCGATAAGTTATGTAATGTTTTGGAACAATAGTAAAGATGCTTATTATGTGCCGAATAATGCTGTTTCGAATGCAACTGATTTTAAGACGTTTGCTGCAAAACCAAAATCGGCATTATTGAATTCTTTGCCGAAGATGTATGAAATGCCAAAATAAAACAACTTATCTTGGTTCGGTTTTTTTGTCAGACTGGGCGGAGTCGAAGTAACGCAATCTGTTAAATATTATAGTCGTAAATAATAATACCTAACAGGTTTTGAAAACCTGTTAGAAAAACAAATAAACGTATGAAAAACGCTTTCCTAAAAGCTCTCGGATTAGCTTTAATTTTCTCCTCAATGGCATGTCAGGCGCAGGAAAGAATTACGGTAAAAGGAACACAATTTTACAAAGGCAACAAACCGTATGCGTATATTGGAACCAATTATTGGTACGGAAGTTTGCTGGCCTCAAAAAAAGTAGGCGACCGAAAAAGATTGCTTCGTGAATTGGATTTAATGCAAAAAAACGGAATCGATAATTTGCGCGTTCTGGTTGGTGCCGATGGCGGAAAATATGATTTTACGGTTCGTCAGGCGCTGCAATACGAACAGGGAAAATACGATGAAGATTTACTTGACGGACTGGATTTTTTGATGAATGAAATGAACAAACGCAAAATGTATGCGGTTTTGTATTTGACGAATAATTGGGAGTGGTCCGGAGGATTATCGCAATATTTAGAGTGGAATGGAAAAGGTGCGATTCCGGTTCCGAATATTGCGCCAAATACCTGGCCACAATTTATGTCGTATACCGAACAATTTCATAGCTGTGAGCCTTGTATGAAAGCTTTAGAAGATCATGTAAAGTTTATTATGGGCAGAACCAATGCCTATTCTAAAAAGAAATATACAGAAGACAACACCATTATGGCGTGGCAGGTGGGCAATGAACCAAGACTTTTTACTGTTGAAAACGAAGCAAAATTTACGCTTTGGCTGAATAATATTGTGAATTTAATGGACAGTCTCGATAAAAATCATCTGATTTCTACTGGTTCTGAAGGCTTAAATAGTTCGAATGATGATATTGGGATTTTTGAAAGAACACATCAAAATCCGAATATTGATTATTTGACCATGCACATCTGGCCGAAAAACTGGAATTGGTTTAAAGCTGATAATGCTGAAAAAACATTATCGACAACGCTAGAAAATACAGGAAAATATATTGACCAGCATATAAAAGTGGCCAATCATTTAAAACGCCCTATTATCATTGAAGAATTTGGTTTACCAAGAGAAAACGAAAACTTAATTGCCGGTTCATCAGTAGCAAACAGGGATATTTTTTACAATTACGTTTTTAGCCGGGTGGCAGAAAGCGTTAAAAATAACGGTCCGTTGCAAGCAGCAAACTTCTGGGGATTTGGTGGCGAAGGAAAAGCCGTCAACGAAACCGGAAAATGGAATACCGGTGAGCCCTTAACAACAGATCCTCCGCAGGAACCACAAGGACTGAATTCTGTTTTTTCTTCAGATAAATCGACTTTAGATATTGTGAAGAAATACAATAAACAATTGAAAAAGATTTAATTATTTTCAACATAAAAGTAATATAAGTTCCTTTAAACGTTCGCAAACTTATAATCTCTCCTATTACTTACATGGTTTAAACTTTCCGATATGAATAAATTATTTGTTGTCTTATCATTTTTACTTTTAAATCTTTCTTTTTCTCAGTCAAAAAAGGATTTTATTTTGACTTCTCCTGACGGGAAAATTGAGGTTAAAATTTTGGTGAATGATAAAATTTCATGGAGCATTTCGCATGGAAAAGATTTGATTCTGGCACCTTCTGAAATGTCGATGACTTTAGACGAAAATATTGTTTTAGGAAAAAATCCAGTTGTTTTAAATTCGAAAAAAGAAAGTATTGATGCTTCGTTTGATTCTCCATTTTATAAAAAGAAATCCGTTCAGAATAAATACAATCAATTGGTTTTAAATTTTAAAAATGATTTCAGTATTGAATATCGTGTTTTTGATGATGGTGCCGCATATCGATTTATCACTAAAAAGAAAAAAGACATTACGGTAAAAAATGAAGAAGTTGTCTTAAATTTTGATCAGGATTATAATACTTTGATACCTTATGTTCGCGATTTGAGAAATCCGAAAGATCCCTATATTTCGTCATTTGAATCGCATTATGAAAACAAAAAAATAAGCGAATTTACCAAAGATACTTTGGCTTTTCTTCCGTTTTTAATTGATTATAAAAATCATAAAAAAGCAGTTTTTCTGGAAGCCAATCTCGAAGATTATCCGGGATTGTTTGTTACGAATACAAAATCAAAATCGGGTTTTGAATCTCGATTTTCGAAATATCCTATAAAGGAAACTAACGGCGGTTTTAACAACCTCAACAAATTAATTACTGAAAGAGCCGATTATTTGGTTAAAACAAAAGGAACGCGAAATTTTCCGTGGAGAACGATTGTCATTTCTGAAAATGATTCTGCTTTAGCCAATAATGATATGGTGCAGAGACTCTCGGAACCATCCAAAATAAAAGATATTTCCTGGATAAAACCCGGAAAAGTGGCCTGGGATTGGTGGAATGACTGGAACATTTACAATATTGATTTTAAAGCCGGAATTAATACTCAAACGTATAAATATTACATTGATTTTGCTTCTAAAAATAAAGTCGAATATGTTGTTTTGGATGAAGGCTGGAGCGTAGAAACCGACATTATGAAACACAATCCGAATGTAGATTTGGAAGCTTTAATCGCCTACGCGAAAGAGCGAAATGTGGGCATTATTTTGTGGAGTTCCTGGATGGCACTGAATGAAAATATAGAAGGTATTTTTGCAAATTATGCCAAACTCGGCATCAAAGGTTTTAAGGTCGATTTCATAGATCGTGACGACGCTAAAATGGTAAATTCAGTTTATGATATTGCTCAAAAAGCTGCTAAATATAAATTGCTTTTGGATTTTCACGGCATGTACAAAACAACCGGAATTCAGCGAACTTTTCCCAATATTCTCAATTTTGAGGGCGTAAAAGGTTTAGAGAATAATAAATGGACACTAAATGATGATGTTCCGTTATACGACTGCACCATTCCCTTTATCAGAATGATGGCCGGACCTATGGATTACACACCGGGTGCGATGCGAAATGCGACCAAAAGCGAATTCAAATCCAGTCATTCCAATCCGGTAAGTCAGGGAACGAGATCACATCAACTGGCACTTTACACAATTTTTGAAGCACCTTTGCAAATGATGGCCGATAGTCCAACGGCTTATATGAAGGAGCAGGAAAGCACAGATTTTATAGCAAAAATTCCAACCACTTTTGATGAAACAGTTTCCTTAAATGGTGAAGTTGGAAAGTTTGTAACTCTTGCCAGAAGAAAAGCAAATATTTGGTACTTAGGTTCTATTACTAATTGGGATTCAAGAGAAATTACAATTGATTTTTCTTTCCTTGAAAAAGGTAAAAAATTCGAAGCTGAGATTTTCTCAGATGGTTTAAACGCTGATAAAGCGGCTAACGATTATAAAAGAGAAATTGTTACGGTAGATTCTACAACGCAGTTAACGTATCTATTAGCAAGCGGAGGCGGATTAGCGATGATTATAAAATAACTACACAGGTTGAAACCTAACAGGTTTTAAAAACCTGTTAGGTTTGATATTAAGATAAAATCTTTTCAATCTCATTTAATTCATCCGTAGAAAAATTTGTATTCTGCAAACAATCAATATTATTACACAATTGTTTTACAGAACTTGCCCCAATTAAAACCGAAGTAATTCGTTTGTCTTTTTGTAACCAGGCCAAAGCCATTTGAGCCAAAGATTGGTTTCTGTTTTGAGCAATTTCATTCAGCTGAATTAATTTTTTAATTCTTTCCTGAGTAACCTCATCTTCCTTCAAATGTCCGTTCGGATTATGCGCTCTTGAGTTTTCTGGAATTCCGTTTAAATATTTATCCGTTAAAAGTCCTTGCGCCAAAGGCGAAAACGCAATACAGCCCACTCCTTTTTCTTCCAGAACATCCAACAAACCATTTTCAACCCAACGCTCTAACATCGAATACTTTGCCTGATGAATTAAACATGGTGTTCCCAACTTTTTTAAAACATCAACCGCAACGCGAGTCTCCTCTGCCGAATAATTACTAATGCCCACATACAGAGCTTTTCCGCTTCTTACCGCATAATCAAGCGCCATCATGGTTTCTTCAATAGGTGTCTCAGGATCTGGGCGATGCGAATAAAAAATATCGACATAATCGACTTTCATTCTTTTTAAACTCTGGTCTAAACTTGACAAAAGGTATTTTCTGGAGCCCCAATCGCCATAAGGTCCGTCCCACATGGTGTAGCCGGCTTTAGTCGAAATGATGATTTCATCACGCAGATTTCCCTGAAAGTTATGCCACAATATTTTACCAAAATTAGTTTCAGCAGAACCCGGAACCGGTCCGTAATTATTCGCTAAATCAAAATGCGTAATTCCTTTATCAAAAGCTTCTACCGCAATACTTTCGGCATTATCAAAATTATCTACGGACCCGAAGTTGTGCCATAATCCTAGAGAAATTTCAGGTAATAATAACCCGCTTTTTCCACATCTGTTATATTTCATTATTATAATTTAATGGTTGAAGTTTAATAGGTTTTAAAGGTAGAAAAAAGTAATAAATAAAGCTGCCTTTTTTTAATCTCGCAAAGACGCAAAGTCACAAAGTTTTTTTTAAAGTTTTAAGATTGAATAGCGTCCAGCTTTAGCTGGATGGAGATAAACACAAACGAAAAGGGCTTTAGCCAAACCGTTATAGTTTGGCTAAAGCCCTTTTCCTACTTTAATTTTATTCCCCTAGCTAAAGCTAGGGGCTATGCATAAAAATTAGAAATCGCCACGAATTCAGGAATTTTTAAATAATTAATTCGTCAATTCGTGGCGAAAAAAAACTTCGCGCCCTAGCGCCTTCGTGGCAAACCTTTTACTCTTTTATCTCAAAACCACTCTCCAAACCTTTATCCGAACTTCCTCCAACCATAATTTTAAAAGTTCCCGGTTCTACTAAATAATTCCCTTCATTATCATAAAAACCCAATTCCTTATCTGTCAAAGTAAAAGTCACTGTTTTAGTTTCACCTTTTTTCAGGTTTACCAATTCAAAACCTTTTAATTCTTTTATTGGGCGAACAATACTCGCAAATTCATCATGTATGTATAGTTGTACCACCTCTTTTCCATCGTAATTTCCTGAATTGCTTACTTCAACACTAACCTGAACATTTTCGCCTTTTGCAAAAGAAGTTTTGTTTACCTTCAGATTTTTATAATCGAATTTAGTATAACTCAAACCAAAACCAAACGGAAACTGAGGCGTTTTCTCCACATCCATATAATGCGACCAAAACACATTTTTATCGCTGTCAATTGGTCTGCCGGTGCTGTATTTGTTGTAATAAATCGGAACCTGCCCCACATTTCTAGGAAACGACATTGGCAATTTTCCGCTTGGGTTATAATCTCCGTATAAGACCTGTGCTACTGCATTTCCCGTTTGCGTTCCCAATTGCCATGCTTCCACGATTGCAGGAACGTGTTCTGCAGCCCACGGAATACTCAACGGACGTCCGTTGTTTAAAACTAAAACGATATTCGGATTCACTTTATAAATTTCCTCTAACAATTCTTGCTGTAATCCTGGCAAATTGAGATCTGTTCTGCTTCTGCCCTCCCCGCTTTGAAAACCATATTCGCCTAAAACCATTACCACAACGTCAGCATTTTTAGCAGCTGATTTTGCCGCTTCAAAACCGCTTTTGTCTGTGGTGTTAAAAACCGTTTCAGTTAAGAAAGTCGCTTTTTGTTTTAATAATTCAACTCCTTTTTCAAAAGTCAGCTGATTGTCTTTATACTGTTGCATTCCTTCTAAAACCGAAACCGCCGAATTATCATCTGCTGCAATTCTCCAGCTTCCCAACGGACTGTTTTTATCATTTGCCAAAGCACCAATCAAAGCAATTTTTTGACCTGATTTTTTTAGCGGAAGCAAATTCTTTTCATTTTTCAGCAAAACGATTGATTTTTTCGCCATATCCAGAACGCCATCATTATTGGCTTTACTTCCTACAACCTCTTTTTCACGTTTTTCATCGCAATATTTGTACGGATCATCAAATAGACCCAATTCAAATTTCACGCGTAGAATTCTGCGAACGGCATCATCAACCAAAGCTTCTTTTACCTTTCCTTCTTTCACTAAACCGACTAATTTTGCCACATACAAATACGATTCCATATCCATATCAGATCCTGCAATTACCGCTTTTGCAGTCGCATCGGCTTCGTCTTTTGCATAACCGTGCGCAATCATTTCACGAATTGAAGCATAATCAGAAATCACAAAACCATCAAATTTCCATTTGCCTTTCAAAATATCTCTTTGCAAAAACACATTTCCCGTTGCCGGAACACCATTTAGTGTATTAAATGAATTCATAAACGTACGAACACCAGCGTGTACAGTAGCTTCAAAAGGCGGTAAAACCGAATTGTATAATTTAGAATTACTAATATCTACAATATTATATTCCAATCCCGCTTCAACATAACCATACGCCGCAAAGTGTTTTGCACAGGCTGCGATCGTATTTACTTTGGCCAAATCTGCAATCGTTTCGCCCTGAAAACCTTTTACTCTGGCATAACCCACTTTACTTCCCAGATACGGGTCTTCTCCCGCACCCTCCATCACACGTCCCCAGCGCGCATCGTTTGCTACATCGACATTGGGACCAAAAGTCCAGTTAATTCCTGATGCCGAAGCTTCATCTGCCGCAATCGCTGCCGATTTTTTAATGGCTTCTAAATCCCAGCTTGCCGCTTCTGCCAACGGAATTGGACTTAATGTTTTGTAACCGTGAATCACATCAAAACCAATAATCAGCGGAATTCCCAAACGGGTTTCTTCTACCGCAATTTTTTGTACGGCTTTCACTTCTTTCACACCACGAACCGTTAGCATTGAGCCCACTAATCCTTTTCTCAAATGTTCGTATTTTAATTCTGCCGTTCCGCCTTTTGGAGCCGGACCCGTTACATCCCAAAAACCGTTGTATTGGTTCATTTGCCCTACTTTTTCTTCCAAAGTCATTAACGGCAAAAGCAAATCTATACGTTGTTCAATGGTTTTATTCTTATCCAGATACGGCTTTTTCTGTGCATTCATATTTCCAACAGTAAACAGGGCAAAAACCCCAATAGTTATTATATTTTTATTTTTCATAGTTTTTTTAAAGGTGCTAAGGTTCTAAGGCACTAAGGTTATTCACTTTGTGAGTTTTTCTCAATCTTGTCATCCTGAGCGGAGTCGAAGGAACGCAAGTAGCTCGACAAAGATTGACGATTCAGCATGCAGAATTTCTAGTGTGTTCCTTCGTTCCTCAGGATGACAAAAAAAGCTACTCCGTAATAAAACAAGAAGCCGGCAAATTTGCTTTATTAAATAAATCTGGCTGAATTGTATTTCCCCACGCGAATCTCACTTTCGTTGGGTTTGTAACTTTCTTGCTTGACAAAATCGCCTGATTGTTTTTTATGGAAGCTTCTGCAGGATAATAAATCTCATCGGCACCAGCCAATTCAAACTGATTTGACGTTTTGTTTTTAAAATGCAATCCGTCAGCAAAATCGAAAGACACTATAGCTTTGTTTTTTTCAATTTGAATGTTTTTGAAAAGTGGGCCGTTTACCAAATTAGAGTTTGCTTTATAAGTTTCGGCCAAAGCCAAATTTGCCAAACGAATTCCAACATCTTTTTTATTCTTTGGATGAATATCAATCGTGTCTGAAATATCAGAAGTCAAAACCATTCCGGTTTTCGGAACTTCATTCAGTATTTTTCTTTGAGAATTTCTAACCGTAACATTTGAGAAGTTGTTGCTTCCGGTTTTATAAGGTGCGATCTGGACGAAATAAAAAGGAAATTCGTCCTGCCAGACTTTTCTCCACGAAGTAATTAAAGCCGCTAATGTTTTGTCGTAAACCAAAGAACCCACGTTCGATTCGCCCTGATACCAAAGCGTTCCGGCAATTTTAAAACCCGTGATGGGATAAATCATGGCGTTATAGGCACGTCCGGGTTGACGTGGTCCGTATTCCTGCTCGTTGAGTTTTTTGGCATTTTCTAACAAAACGGGATCATTTTGCACGACTTCTTCGGGCATCCAGATTTCGGCAGGAGTTCCGCCCCAATTGGATGAAATTAGTCCGATTGGCACATTTTTTAAATCTTCTCTCAACCGCTTGGCAAAGAAATAGCCAATGGCGCTGAAATTTTTCATCGTCTCCGGAGTCGATTCGACCCAGTTTCCTAAAAGATTATTTTGTGGTGTTGTTGCTGTTAATTTCGGAACAGTAAAAAAACGAATATTCGAATTCGTAGCGTTTTTCATTTCTTCCTCACCACTTTCAATTCCCCAACTGGCAGACATTTCCATGTTCGATTGTCCGGCGCAAACCCAAACTTCACCAATCAAAATGTTTTTAAGTACGACTTCATTGTATCCTTTTATAGAAATCGTAAAAGGTCCGCCGGCTTCAGGCGTTTTAATTTTGAGTTCCCATTGTGCCTGATTATTGGCCACGACTTTATACTCCTGATTGTTCCAGCTCGCAGTCAATTTAATTTCTTCTTTTGGACTGGCCCAACCCCAAATTTTCACTTCGGCGTTGCGCTGTAAAACCATATTATCGCCAAAAATATTCGGAAGTGTAACATTTGCCATCATAGTACTGGAAGTCAACAGAAAGAAAACAAACTTAAATATATTATTTTTCATTTAGGAGCTTTTTTAAAAATGGACCGTATTCAGCTGCCAAAATTTTATGATCTGCAATATCAGGATGACCGGAACAGCCTTTAGGAGTCATAGGTTTGAATTTGAAAATCTGAATGGTTTTGTGCTTTTTGTCTTCCGCGAAAGCGTGCTTTACTTTATTCAGACAATCTTCAAAAACTACGGCATTTTGCCCATTGATCATAGGGCTATTGGTAATTACAATTTGTGCATTGGGATTATGTTCGTACAGCATTTTTATAAAGTTGACATAATTCGTAACATACTTTTCGGGATTAAAAGACAAACGTTCTTTTTTGCCGTCACCACCAGAAAAATCATTAGTTCCAAGAGCGATACTTATAATGTCTGGCTGAAAAGCAAAATCGTATTTGGGTTTAGATGCGTCTTTTGTCAAATACAAATTCTGATACACATCTGGCATTATGGCTTCGTCTTTATTTTCGTTGTTCCAATTTCTGTACATGCCAATTCCGGAAACAGAACTCATTAAATAATTGACATCTATTGCTCTGGAAAGTATTGGCCCATATGCATAATAACCGTTATGATGATCAAAATATTCGCCTTTATCGCAAGGTACATCTGACGGGTCACTTGCTGCACCACAGGTAATTGAATCGCCTATAAATTCGATTTTCTTTTTCTTTTTTGACGAAATCGAAGTCAGTTTTGCTGTCGTTCCTGCAAATAGAATTCCGCCGCTATGTGCTTCTGTAGTTTTGTAAATCGTTAGATTATGTACTTTTTTATTCGAAGTAATTTTTATTGGAAAGGCTTGTGCTGCTCCTTTTTCGATTCTTATTTTCCCTATATACTTTCCATCCAAAACCAACGAAACATAATTATGATGCTCCCAGGTGTCTACACTTTGCAATGAAATTTCACATTTATTTCCTGTAAAATTAAACGAAACCGAAGAGGCCGTTCCTATTAAGACAACTTCATTATTTTGAAGTTTTTCTACTCTTCCGGCGTACAGGAAATTTTGATTTTGGGCTATTGAAGTAATCGAAAGCAGCAAAAACAAAATTAAAACAGCGATTTTTTTGAGAAACATAATTTATTTGTTAAAATATAAATACAATTCACAAATATATTCGAAATAGGATATTGAAAAAGATACTAAAACATCAAAAAGCAATAAAAAAACACCAAAACCATTCTCTCACTTTCAGGTTTATTAACGTTACCTTTAGGGGCTTTCAAAAATCATTTCTTTGATTTTCAAAAGCAAGAGCCTATCTTTATCAATTAAATCTTACAGCATTAAAATGAAATCATCTCTTTATATACTCTTGGCCGGCGCTATTTTATGCACTTCTTTTACCTGCAAAAAAGAAGAAAAAAGCGTCCCTCAAATTCATACTGCAGCGGCTAAAACAGATAGAGATGCAATTGTAGAATATGCGCAACAATATATGGGAACACCTTATTTATATGCAGGAAATGATCCTAAAAAAGGGTTTGACTGCTCGGGTTTTGTCAGTTATGTTTTTAAGCATTTTAATGTTGACTTGCCCAGAAGTTCAGGAGGTTATAAAAATATTGGTACGAAACTAAAACCCGAAGATTTTAAAGTTGGAGATATTTTAGTTTTTTACGGTTATAAAGACCAAACCATTATTGGCCATCTTGGTATTATTTGCGAAGCTAATGGTATGGAATCGAAATTTATACATGCTTCTTCGGGAAAAGTAAATAGTGTAACTATTACCTCGCTTGCGACAGAACATTATACCAAGCGTTTTTATAAATGCATTGATGTTTTATCTAAATAGTAATTTATATCTTTAATAAAAAAACTCCGGACACATTATATGTCCGGAGTTTTTCCCTTTATAATCAACCTTTTATTTTAGATTACTGTTCCTTTTAGCGTAAGTATTTTTGGTGCAGTTTCTGCATTTGTTGTTACGGTTACTGTTTTTGTAAAAGCACCTTTGTTTGCAGCATTGTAAGTTGCTGTTACTTTTGCTGATTTACCAGGCAAAACTGGTTCTTTTGTATAGTCTGTAGCTGTACAACCGCAAGATCCCACAACATTTGTAATTACAACAGCTGTTTTTCCTGTATTTTTAAATTCGTAAACGATTGCTTTTGGAGTTCCTTGTGGGATTTCACCAACATCTATAGTTTCTGCTTTCCAGACAATTGTTGAAGCTGCAGTTTCTTTTTTTGCAGTAGTGGCTAAAGATTGTACCGGAGCAATTGCTGAGAAAGACATTAATCCTAAGACTAAAGCTAACATCGAAATTTTAATAATTTTCATAGTTTTTTTATTTAAATGGTTATTGGTTAAATTTTACATTACAAAAGTACCGCAGATGAAATCAAGTGGCTGTTAAGCGGTTTCAAATCTTTGTTAACGACTTGTTAAGGGGTGTTTTTAATTTATTTTTTGATTAATATTACACTTTAAATCCTGTCTTTTCTTGAAAATAAATAAACTTAATAGTATCATCCTGCTTGGTTTGGTTGCCATTATCAGCATATTGGTAGCCCAGTTACTCTGGACAAAAGAGGCTTTTAACCTGGAGCAAAAAAAACTGAGCCAGAAAGCCCATATAGCTCTATTGGAGGTGGCAAAAAAATTATATGAAGGAACAAATCATGAATTACCTGCACAAAATCCTGTTCAGAAAATTGCAAATGACTATTATATTGTAAATGTTGATAATGATTTTGAGCCCGAAATTTTGGAGTTTTACCTCCAGACAGAATTCAAAAAAATGAATATCACGACTGACTTTGAGTACGCTATGTATAATTGTCAGAGTGATGAAATGATATATGGAGATTATATTTCGTTATCTAAAAAAGGAAAGGAGAACAAAACTGTATATTTTCCTAAACACAAAAATTTAGTTTATTATTTTGCTGTTCGTTTTCCAAATGAAACGACTTACTTATTTAGTTCGATGCGTTTTTGGTTTATTCTTTCTACTGTACTGATTCTTATTTTATTGATTTATGTGTATTCGATTTTTAAGCTTTTGCAGCAAAAAAAATATTCCGAACTGCAACGTGACTTTATTAATAATATGACGCATGAATTTAAAACGCCTTTATCGTCTATTCTAATTGCTTCAAAATATTTAATTGAACAAAATCCGATTAAAGAAGATAAAAAACTTCATACTTATACGGATATTATTATCAATCAGAGTAATAAGCTTAATAATCATATTGAGAAAATTTTAAGTATTGCCAAATCTGATTATGTCCCTTTAGAATTAAAAACGGAACCTATTTTGATTGTTCCGGTTATCGAAGAGACGATTACAAATATCCAATTAAAATATCCTGAAGCTGTTATCAAAATCGAAACTAATTTTGAGGATTATATGATTGATGCAGATGTTTTTCATTTTACCAATTTAGTTTATAATTTGTTGGATAATGCGGTTAAGTATTGCAATGAAAAACCGGAAATTCTGATCCGGATTTTAAAAGAAAATCAATCTCTGAAACTTGAGTTTGCCGATAACGGAATAGGAATTCCGCCAAAAAAAATCAGCTCAATTTTTGATAAATTTTATCGTATTCAAAATGAGAAGAGTAACGAAGTAAATGGTTTTGGTCTTGGTTTGTTTTATGTAAAAGAAATTTGTAACTTACATTGTTGGAAAATAAACGCTACAAATAATATAGAACAAGGCATTACAATAACGCTGACAATTCCATACAAAAAATGAAAAATTTTAAAATTCTATACGCCGAAGACGATGAAACATTAGCATTCCTGACGAAAGATAATCTGGAACAGAATAATTATGATGTTACACATTGTTCTAATGGAAAAAAGAGTTTGGAAGTTTTTAAAAATGAAGAGTTTGATATTTGCATTTTGGACATTATGATGCCCAAAATGGATGGTTTTGAGCTGGCTGAAGAAATTAGAAAAATAGATATTGATGTGCCGATTATTTTTCTTTCGGCTAAAACATTAAAAGAAGATCGTATAAAAGGTTTGCGTCTGGGCGCAGACGATTATCTGGTTAAACCTTTCAGTATTGAAGAACTATTACTGAAAATTGAAATTTTCCTGAAACGTTCCCAAAAAAATGGCTTAGACAAAAAGTCTGTATACGAAATTGGAAAATACCAGTTTGATACAAAAAATTTTATTCTTTTTAATGAAAATGAAAAAGTTGGACTTACTCAGCGTGAGGCCGAACTTCTGAAATTATTTCTTGATAATAAGAACCTGGTTTTAAAAAGACAGCAAATCCTCAATTCCCTCTGGGGTGATGATGATTATTTTATGGGACGAAGCCTGGATGTTTTTATTTCCCGATTGCGAAAAATTCTTGCAAACGAAAAAGGTATTGCGATTGAGAATCTGCACGGAATAGGTTTTCGTTTTATAATGTAATTCAGTTAAAGATTATTTTAAAAATTCGTATTTTTAATATTAAATTTTAAGATATGAAACTGCATCATTTACGTAACGCTACTCTGGTTATTGAAACCGAAAAGCATGTCATCTTAATTGATCCTATGCTGGGGAAAAGGAAAACCATTCCTCCTTTTACCATTTTTCGCTATAAGCCGAAAAGAAATCCGCTGACTGCACTTCCTAAAAACAGCAGAGAAATTCTGAGCAAAGTAACTCATTGTTTAATAACCCATTTGCATCCTGATCATATTGATAAGGCTGGTGAAGTGTTTCTAAAAAGAAAATCAATTCCGGTAATCTGCAATGTAAAAGATGAAAAAAAGCTGACGCAAAGAGGCTTAACGGTGGCACAAACCCTGGATTACTGGCAGCCACAAGATTTTTTGGATGGCAAAATTACAGGAATTCCGGCGCTTCACGGTTATGGTTTTGTTGCCAGATTAATGGGGAATGTAATGGGATTTTTTATCGAACTTGAAGCCGAAAAATCTGTTTACATTAGTTCTGATACCATTTTTACTAATGATGTGGAAAAAGTCCTGACAGAACTTAAACCTGATATCTCTACTGTTGCCTGCGGAACTGCAAGATTAGATTTTGGGCAGCCATTATTGATGCGAATGGATGATATCTTAAAATTTACAAAACTGGCTCCGGGAAAAGTTTTTGCTAATCATCTGGAAGCTTTAAATCATTGTCCGACAACAAGAGAAGAGTTGAAAAAGGCTTTGATTGAAAATAATCTTTTATCAAAAACCGTTGTTCCTAATGATGGGGAATGTGTGGAGTATTAATTTTTATCTGCTTGTTACTTTACTTCTAAAAAATTATTGATTTTAGATTTTATTATTGATTGGATTTCTTTATAAATATTATATTTGGTACCTAAACCCAAACATAAAAATGACCAATTTTTCACGCCAAATAAATTTATTTAAGGATTTAAATTTTACGTTAAACATTTCTAAAACAGATTTCATTCAAAAATTCAGGGAGAATGTTGATCAATCTAATCTTAGTTTTGATCCTTTTGAAGCTTTTCAGTCAAGTTCAAATCATTATAAAGGAAATATTTACAATAACAATTTCGAGTTAGAAAAAAGAAAAAGGTTTTTTGATACCAATTATTCTTTTGCTAAAGCAACCGGAATACTAACTGAGGAGAATGAACAATTGGATATAAAGATCGAAATTAATGGTTTTAGAAAAAGAATGATTCTATTCTTTGGCTTTTTGTGTGTGTTTTATTTGATTTTTATCGCAGGTTCCTTCTTTGCTGATGACAATTTTCCTTTTTTTATTTTACCATTTCTATTGATTCATATGTCTCTTATGCTTGGAATTCCTTATTTTTTGATAAAAAGAAGTGTAAGCAGAATGGCTTATGATTTAGAAAGAGACTTTCATTATTGGGTTATCAAAAACTAAACTGAAAATTTTCTAAAGAACCAATAAACCAAACCCACGAAGTGTGTTAATTGGTTTTGAATACCAAAATAACTCAAAATCATCAAACTCAGTTTCGAAATCAGTTTTTATTTCCTGAAAAGTATAATTTTTTGAATTTGAAACTGTTATTTTTTTGAGCAGTTCTACCAGCCATTCCCCTTCATTTTTATTGGTCTGGATGGTAAAGCTTTCTTTTTTATCATGAAAGGTTAATGACATCATTTCCCAGGTTTTTCCTTTTTTAGATTTCACAAAAGATTCTGCAAAAGGCTTTCCTCCTAACCAAACTACTTTTGCATTTGGTTTTGTGTTAAAGTCATTTCCTTCATCAAGGGCATTAAAAATAAAATCAGGACCTATTTTGGTTTTTGGTATTTTAAAATCAAACCATTCCTGCAGTTCATAATCAAAACAAATTCCGTGCATGAAATTGAAAAGGGATTTCTTTAACCCAAAACTAAATTTATCATGATTGATTCCTGTAGAATCAGTATATTCGATATCATTATTTGCGAAAGTTCCAATTGTTTCGGTTGCTTTTGTAACACCAAACTTTTCGGGATATAATCCAACCGGACTGTGTGCTGTCATTGCAAACTGATGCCAGAATCCTGACTGAAGAACTCCTGCTTCAAATAATTGACGTACCATTTCGAGACTGTCTACGGTTTCCTGAACTGTTTGTGTTGGATATCCATACATTAAATAAGCATGAACCATTATTCCTGCTTCAGTAAAATTTCGGGTTACTTTTGCTACTTGTTCTACTGTTACGCCTTTGTCAATTAATTTTAATAATCGGTCTGAGGCAACTTCCAAACCACCGGAAACAGCAATACAACCAGAAGCTTTTAATAACAAACATAAATCTGCCGAAAAGCTTTTTTCAAAACGAATATTTGTCCACCATGTTACCGCTAATTTTCTGCGCAAAATTTCAAGAGCCAAAGCTCGCATCAGAGCCGGCGGTGCGGCTTCATCAACAAAATGAAAACCATTCTGACCTGTTTGCTGCATTAAGTCTTCCATTCGGTCACAAAGTAAATTGGCCGCTACAGGCTCATATACTTTTATGTAATCTAATGAAATATCACAGAAAGTGCATTTTCCCCAATAACAGCCATGCGCCATGGTAAGTTTATTCCAACGGCCATCGCTCCACATTCTGTGCATGGGATTGACAATTTCTATTACAGAAATATATTTATCCAAAGGCAAATCTGAGTAGTCTGGTGTCCCTACATAGGCTTGTTTGTAATCGTGTTTTAAGGAATTGTTTTTGTAGACCACTTCTCCATTTTCTAATAAAAATGTTCTTTTATACTGCTTCTCGACTTCGCTCGAAGTGATAGCGTTTATTAATTCTTCAATAGGAACTTCTCCATCATCTAAAGTAATAAAATCGAAAAATTCAAAAACACGTTTGTCTGAAAGTGAACGTAATTCGGTATTTGGAAAACCTCCTCCCATCGAAATTTTAATCTCGGGATAATTTTGCTTTACCCATTGTGCACATCTGAAAGCGCTATATAAATTCCCTGGAAAGGGAACAGAAATCAAAAATAATGTTGGTTGTATTTCCTGTATTTTTTTCTGCAATAATGAGATTAAAATCGAATCTATATAGGTTAAATCTTGCTGTAAGGCTTGATATAATTCGTCAAAAGAATTGGCACTTCGGCCTAATCGTTCGGCATATCGGCTAAAGCCAAAATTTTCGTCAACACATTCTACAATAAAATCAGATATATCTTCGAGATATAAAGTGGCCAAATGTTTTGCTTTGTCCTGGGTTCCCATTGTTCCAAAAGCCCAATCGAGTTCTTCTAATTGTGCAAAACGGGAAGCTTCGGGAAGAAAATCTTCCTGACAAATTTGTAAAGCCAATGTTGGGTTTTTTCCCTGCAAAAACTGAATTACTGCATCGATCGTTTTAATATATTCATCCTGTAAAGCAAAAATACGTTTCGAATTATCTGAAATTTCGTTGCTAACAACTTGAAACTTGGAACTTGAAACTTGAAACAAATTATTCAAACCTTTCTTTGAAAACAACTCCAAAATTACATCAATACCCAAATCTGCCTGAACGGATTCGACATTCTTCGTGTTCATAAAACCCTTTATATAAGCTGTTGCCGGATACGGAGTATTCAGTTGGGTAAATGGCGGTGTTATTACAAAAAGTTTTGGTTTCAAAAGATATTATTTTTTGCAAAAATACGGCATATTTAGCTTGTAACAGCAAAAAAAATAACTGCCTGTTAATTATAAAAAAAAGATTGAACTTAACCGTTTTAATTATTTTTTAATCAATATTTAACTACTTTTACGGCCAGCTAAAACCACCTTATGAAACAAAAATTACTCTTCATTTTTTTACTGTTTTCATTATTTTGTTATTCTCAGGAAAATTGTAATAACGGTATTGATGATGATAATGATGGAAAAATAGATCTCAATGATAATGATTGTATTTGTAATACCACAGTTTCAATTTTAGCGAACCCTTCTTTTGAAGAAAAAACTGATTGTCCATATAATGCCAACGATTTAAGCGCAGTAATGTTTTGGCAAAGGGGTACACAACCTTCCCCTGACTATATTAATTGCCAAAAATATCATATTATTTATGATAAAAAACTTGAAAATTTTCCAGATGGTGAGGGAATAATTAGGGCAGAATACAAAAACAACAGTAAAGAATACCTCGCAACTAAATTACAATCTCCCTTGATTGAGGGTAAACAATATCAACTTAAATTCAACCTTGCTACTTTAACTAGTATAGATGTTTCTGACAGCGGTAATAAAGAGTATGACTTCGATTATTTAGAACCTATAAATATTACCCTTTTTGGATGCAATAATCGTGATAATTTGCCTTTATATACCAACTCTAGTCCAGATACAATTGATCCCAGCTGGATTGAGATAGGTCATGCCACGTATCAACCGCAAACTGAATGGGGAGAAATTTCCATTATTTTTACTCCAAATGTGGATATAAATTCAATAATGCTTGGGCCACCGTCTGGAAAATTGCCTCCATTATTTGATACGCTTGAATTCCCTTCATTACTTTATGATAATCTAGTTTTGAACACTACAGAAAATTTTGGAGTATTTATTTCACAAGCAGGATCTTTTTGCAATAATAATCTAAAACTAACTGCTAATTTAACCAAAAACTTAAACTCAAGTACTGTTTATCAATGGTACAAAGAAGGAATTGCTATAAATGGAGCAACTAGTAAAATCTATAATGTATCTTCATTAACTTCAAATATAGGAGCTTACTCAGTTAGAATAAGTAATGAAAATGATTGTTATATTAGTTCAAATTTAACAATTAACAATTCACTTTCAAGTCCGGAAACAATTGTAGTTCAACCTAATTGCAATACAACAAGTGGTACAATAACCGTTAAAGAAACAGGACTAAGTTATAGTTTCGACAATGGTAAATCATGGCAGGTTTCTCCAAGCTTTGCTACTCCTGGGCCGGGGAAATATTATGTAAAAACAAAATCAGCTTCTGGCTGTATTTCAACTCCTGCCATTATAACAATTATTGATCCTGTATTGTTAGATAGACCATCATTTTCAATTATACAGCCAACATGTAATAGTAATGGCAGTATTACAATTACATCCTCTGCATCAGAATATAGTTTTGACAATGGATTAACGTGGAATACTAATTCAACAAAAAACAATTTACCAGCAGGAAATTATAATATTAAAATTAAAGATAATACAGGCTGCGAGTCCTATTCACGTAGCATATTTCTTTTTATTCCGCATTTAGATTACCCAAAATATACTTACACAATTCCTACTTGTAATTCAGGAGGAACTATTACTATTACAACACCTGCATCTGAATATAGTTTTGATGATGGTAAAACCTGGACTGTGAATCCTGTAGCAACAAATTTGGCTCCAGGTTATTATTTGATAAAAATTAAGAATGAATATGGGTGTGAATCTAACTCACCATTAGAATATATCTATCTGAAAAAATTTTACGCGCCTTTTCCTAAAGTAAAAAAAGTTGACCCAACTTGTGGCAAATTGGGTTCTATCAGTATTTTAAGCGTTGCAGATCAATATAGTTTTGACAATGGTGCCACATGGACCACTAATCCTAATGCTACGAACCTCAGTTTAGAAAATTATATTGTAAAAACAAAAAATGAAATAGGCTGCGAATCTGAACCATACTATGTTCATTTAAATCCCTTTTATCTTCCGCCAGCTCATTTCATAATGGTGCCTTCTACGTGTAACTCCAACGGAAGCATTACAATTACAACTCCAGCATCTGAATATAGTTTTGACAGAGGAATAACCTGGACCACGAACCCTACAGTTACAATTCTTCCTGAGTTTACTGCATTTTTCATTGTTATCAAAAATGAATCAGGCTGTACTTCAGATCCTCAATATGTATATTCAAATTATAATCCTTATTCTGGGCAAGATACAACCTATAAAATTAATAAACCGATAACGTGTGACTCAGATGCCAGTATAACTATTACATCTTCAGGGTCAGAATTTAGCTTTGATGATGGTAAAACATGGTCTGCAAACCCAACTGCTACAAATTTAAAATCTAATGATTATTACTTAAAATCAAGAAGCAAGGACGGATGTACTACATATTCAACAAGGGTATCTCTTTATTATCCTTATTTAAATTTTCCAACTTATTCAGTTGTTCAGCCTGACTGTAATAACAAAGGGAGTATTACGATTACGAGCGATGCAGATTTTTACAGTTTTGACGGTGGTGTAACCTGGGGAACAAACCGTACAATGTCTAATTTGGATGAGGGAAATTATGAAATTGTGATAAAGAATACTGGAGGCTGTATAAGTATTCCATTTAATATCCGTATTTCTTCAATTTTATTTCAAGCCCCATATTTTAATATTACACAGCCAACTGCTTGCAGTCCTAACGCAACTGGCAGTATTACTATAACTACCCAGGCTGCCTTTTATAGTTTTAATGATGGCGCAACATGGACCACAAATCCTACGGCGACAAATCTGCCTGTAGGTTCTGAGTATCGCATAAAAATAAAAAACAGTAGCGGATGTACTTCGGAAAGTGTTTATTTATATTTTATACCCGTTGAATTAAAGAATGCCGAATATACATATACTGATCCAACTTGCGACAAAGGCGGCAGTATTACGATTACTACTCCGGCATCTTTTTATAGTTTTGATGGTGGGATAACTTGGGGCACTAATCCTCGTGCAACAAACTTACCTATTGGTTTCTATTCACCAAAAATCAAAAACGAACTTGGCTGTATTTCTCCGACCTATTACGATGTGCATTTCACAGAACCAAAATTAAGCTATCCAACTATACAAGTAACCCAGCCTAAATGTGGAATTTCAGGAAGCATTATCATTGACACAAGTGCAGCTCAATATAGTTTTGATGGCGGGAGAACATGGAGTAACTCAAATAAAATTTTAAATATCCCAGCAGCAGCTTATTCTCGAAATTATGAAATAATGATAAAAAACGAATTAGGATGTATGTCATATGGATTCCCTTTAACTATTTATCCAGTTTATATCGATACGCCTGATTATACAATTACAAAACCTACATGTCAATTAGGCGGGAGTATTTCTATTGATCCAATTGGAGCTGAATATAGTTTTGATAACGGTCAAACGTGGAGTAAAAATCCAATTGCTTCTAATTTAGACGAAGGCAATTATTTTATAATCATAAAAAATCAATTAGGTTGCCAATCTTATCCACAAGCAGTTTATATACCTAAGTTTTATCTCGACGAACCTTCATTTACTGTTACCCAGCCAAATTGTGAAGTGTTAGGGAATATTAAGATAACAACTCCTGCCACAGAATATAGTATTGACAATGGGAATAACTGGTTTTCAGATCCTACAATTTCAAATTTAAAATCTGGAAATTATTATTTAAAAATTAAAAACTCATTGGGATGCGAATCTGAATCAAAATACATTTCTCTTAATGATTTAAATCCCTCACCTGAGCAACCAAATGTTTCCGTTCAACAACCAAGTAGCTGTACCTCTGCAAAAGGAACAATTGCAATATTAACAAATGCGTATCAATACAGCTTTGATGATGGTCTTACATGGACAAATAATCCTACAGCAACTAATCTTAATCCTGGCACTTACTTCGTTAAAATTAAAAATAGTGCTACTGGCTGTCCATCATCTTCTGTTAAAACAATAATTAATACTCCTTTAGATGCTATATTACCCCCACATTATATAGTTTCTCAACCTATTAGCTGTACTAATCCATTTGGAAGTATTAAAATCTCGACAATAGCATCAAAATATAGTTTTGACAATGGAATAACATGGAAAACAAATTCAGACTCTGGAAACTTAGCTATCGGAAACTATAAGATTAAAATTCAAAATTCGGCTGGATGCGAATCTCAAGCAATCTCAATATATATAAATCCAGCTACAGATTCACCAGGAATTCCTGTAACATCACTAATTCAGCCAGACTGTAACAGCTCTACAGGAAAAATTACCATTACATCTGCAGCATCAGAATATAGTTTTGATAATGGAATTACATGGACAATTAATAAAACTTCGGTCCCTCTGGATCCTGCTGATTATTTAGTTAAAATAAAAAATTCAAATGGATGTATTTCAGATGCTTCAAAAGTTACTCTAATACCATTTACACAATTTATCGCTAATCCTGTTAGTCCGAATTCCCAGGCATTCTGTGCTCAGGAAAATGCTATATTGGGTAATCTAGTAATTACAGGGCAAAATATAAAATGGTATGATGCCTTAAAAGCCGGAACTCTTTTGCCAAACATTACTTTGCTTGTGGATGGAAAAACGTATTACGCATCTCAAACTATAAACGGCTGCGAAAGTAAAAGAATTGCTGTAGCTGTAACTATTCATAATACACCTGCTCCTTCGGGAACTGCTAATCAGCCGTTTTGTTCAGGTCAAAATCCTATTATAGCAAATATTGCGGTAAATGGAGTCCAGATAAAATGGTATGATGCAATGACTAATGGAAATCTTCTAGCAAATACTGTTAGTTTGCAGGATGGTAAAACTTATTATGCCTCTCAAACTCTTAATACATGCGAAGGGCCAAGATTTGCTGTTACAGTTTCTATACAAAATACGCCATTGGCTCCAACAGGAGATACAAATCCAAAATTTTGCAAAAGTGAAAATGCAACTCTTAATGATATTACTATCAATGGACAAAATATAAAATGGTATGATTCTAATAGCACAACTTCTGTTTTGCCCATTACTACTTTATTAGAAAATAATAAAACATATTATGTAACACAATCTATCGGATGTGATAGTGAAAGACTTGCTGTCCTTGTTAACGTGTATGATACTGCTTTACCAAGTGCAGATCCTTCAAAGGTTTTTTGTATAGGCGAAAATGCTGCAATAAGCAATATCCCAATTTCAGGAGATGATATAAAATGGTATGATGCTGAAACAGCAGGAAATCTTTTAGCAACTACAACACAACTTGTAAGCGGAACTTATTATGCTTCGCAAACACGTAATAATTGTGAAAGTAAAAGGCTTGCCATTAAGATAAAAATTCAGGACACGCCGGCACCAACTGCCGATTTTAATCAGATTTTTTGTATACAGCAAAATGCCAATATCAAAAAAATTAATATTTCGGGACAAAATATAAACTGGTACGATGCCATTACTGCCGGCACAAATTTCTCTGAATCAACCCAGTTAGAAAATGGAGTTACTTATTATGCTTCTCAAACAATAAACAGTTGTGAAAGCGAAAGAACGCCAATAACAATCAAGATTATTGAAGCTACAACTGGAGATTGTATTAATTATGTTGAGGAACTTCCTTTCCCAAAATTCTTTACACCAAACAATGATGGCCATAATGATACCTGGACTATTGATTTTGCCTATTTAGCACCAAATTCTTCCATAAGAATATTTGATAGATATGGAAAATTCATTAAAGAGTTAGTAAAGAACACTGACTGGGACGGAACTTATGTCGGTCATGATGAACCTGCATCTGATTATTGGTTTGTAGTAACCCGACTAAATAGTACTCAGTTTAGAGGCCACTTTAGTTTAAAGCGTTAAATAAATATTCATGAAACATTTTTTACTTTTTATATTAGTAATATTTTTTAATCCAATATTTTCTCAAAACAAGAATCAATCTATTGGTTTTAAAGAAAATAAAGGTCAGATTAGAGATCAAAAAGGCAAATCTAATAATGCCGTAAAATATTTATTAAATACCAATGGATTAAATGTTCAACTACGAAGAAATGGTTTTTCATATGATATTTACGAAGTAAAAAAGACGCCAATAATTCGTGCAAAAACATCGAAAACACTTCCGTATCAGATTCACGAAAGAAATAATGAAGAAAAGCTGGAATTTAATTTAGAATATATTTTTCACAGGATAGATATTGACTTTATAAATTCAAATTCTAAAGTTGAATTAATTAAAGAGCAGGAATCAAAAGACTTTGATAATTATTATAATATCCCGAACAAACCCGAAGGTATTGTTGGAGTTCATCAATATAAACAGATTACTTATAAAAATATCTATCCAAATATTGATGTTGTTTTTACAATTCCATCAGATCCCAAAAAAACAGTTGAGTATAATTTTGTCGTTCATCCAAATGGAAAAATTTCAGATATTCAATTAAAATTTAATGGTGCAGAAACGGATTTGGTTGATAACAAAATTCAAATGAATGTTCGTTTTGGAAAGATGGAAGAAACACTTCCGGCGAGTTGGATTGAGGATGGAATTCAAAAAGAGGAAATTGAAGTTGGATATCGTAAAGTAAGAAAGGATGTTTATGGTTTTTCTACTGAAAATTCGGTTTCAGATAAAACTGTGATAATTGATCCGGTGCCGACAAGGCTTTGGGGAACATATTATGGAGGTGAAGGCGGCGACTTTTCCAGTGCAATTTGTAATGACAATAATGATAACGTTTATTTTTCGGGATATACTGGAAGTACTACAAATATAGCTACAATTGGGTCAATTCCTGAATCAAACATTTACACATCTTACTATGGATATGTCACTAAATTTGATCAAAATGGCAATCGAATTTGGGGAACTTACTACTCGGTAATTCCATCTAAAATAAAAGTTGATTCAAATGGAAATCTATATTTTACAGGAAAAGACTACTTCAATTCACTCAACGTTACTACTCCAAATTCACATCAACCATCAACAAATGTAGACAACAATGGTATTGCTTATCTTGTAAAATTGAACTCAACAGGAGCTAGGGAATGGGGTACACATTATGGCGCTGGAAATCATGATTATGGAAATGATTTATGCCTTGATTCATCTGACAATGTTTATTTGGTAGGATCAACACAAAGTGCTAATAAAATTTCGACACCTGGAAGTTATCAACCAACATTATCTTCAAGTTATATGGATAGTGATGGCTATATAGTAAAATTTAATCCCCAAGGAGTAAGAATGTGGGGGACCTATTTTGGAGGAAACGAATACGATAATATTAGTTCATGTAATATTTCAGATGATGGCTTTTTGTATATTTCCGGGGATACCCGTAGTCCAAGCAACATTGCAACACCTAATTCTTATGAACCAACTATCATTGGTTATGAATCTGCAATGATTGCAAAATTCACATTAAATGGTATGAGAGTTTGGGGTAGTTATTGCAATGGGGCGCACTCTTTATACATGACTAAATCAGTTATAAAAGAAAATTTCTTATATATCACTGGTAAAACTGATTCACGTAATAATCTAATTAGCATAAATACTTTTAATCCTACATTTCAACCTCCATCCTTTTGGCTAGGAAAAAACTTCAATAGCTTTGTTATAAAAATAGATACAAAGACTCAAAAACAAATTTGGGGTACATATTTTGGTGAAGTCATTCAAGATATTGCAGTCAATTCAAAAAACGAAATCTTAATAGAAGGTTGTACTGAATTAAAAAATGGAATTGCAACACCTAATGCCTATTCAACAGTACCTCAATATGGTGATGCATTTATGATTAAACTTGACGAGAATGGTCAAAGAAAATGGGGAACTTACTATGGAGGCAATTCTACTGAAGGCAATAATATTGGAACTGATATAAATAATAAAATTTCAATAGACAAATCTGACAACATCTATCTGGTTGGTAATACCGCAAGCTCTAAAGGAATCTCAACACCAGGGTCTTATCAGGAAAATTATTCTTTAAATACTAGTGGAAATATTCAAAATGTATATTTAGCCAAATTCCAAGATTGTTTATTAAACTCTCAAGTTACAAGTAATTCTCCAATTTGTACAGGAAATTCTGTGCACCTCAATGCATCTGGTGGAATAAATTATTTATGGACAGGTCCAAATGGTTTTACATCAACAGATCAAAATCCAGTAATTACAGATGCTTTAGCTGCTAATAGTGGTGAATATAGGTGCATTATTACTGGAATTGAAGGTTGCGATGACATAAAAAAAATAGATGTCGTTATTGGTGACATTGAAGCTCCTGTTCCTGATGTTATTAATCTCCCAACAATAACCGGAGATTGCAATACGATTATTAGTACTATCCCAACAGCAACCGATGCCTGCGCAGGAATTATTACGGGAACGACTATAGATCCTTTATCATATACATTGCTTGGAACATACATAATCAATTGGAATTACAGTGATGGGAATGGAAATAATTCAACTCAAAATCAAACAGTTGTTATTAACAGCCAACCTTTCCCGACCGTAACTTCTCCACAAACCTTCTGTTTTCAGGAAAATGCTGCTTTAAGCAATATTGCTATTACAGGGCAAAATATAAAATGGTACGATGCATCGACTGCAGGCAATCTTTTACAAAATACAACTTCGCTACAGGATGGAAAAATTTATTATGCTTCACAAATAGTAAATGGATGTGAAAGTGAAAGAATTGAAGTAACTATAAATATTGACAATACTCCTGCTCCAACAGGAGATACAAATCAATCTTTTTGTTCTGGACAAAATCCAAAGATTGCAGATATTAAGGTTACAGGAACTTCAATAAAATGGTATGACGCATTAACTAATGGTTCATTATTAACTGAAACAATTTCTTTAGAAAATGGTAAAACTTATTATGCTTCTCAAACAGAAAATAATTGTGAAGGGCAAAGATTTGGAGTTACTATTTCGGTTGTAAACACACCTCCAGCTCCAAGTGGAAATGGGAATCAATATTTTTGTAAAAAAGAAAATGCTAATTTAAGCAACATCCAAATTTTTGGGCAAAACATAAAATGGTACGACACTAATTTCTCGTCTGCGAGTTTACCAAATACAACTCTTTTACAAGATAATAAAACGTATTTCGGTTCGCAAACAATTGGATGTGAAGGAGACAGGATTCCTATTTTAGTCCGAATTTATGACACGCCATTGCCAACCGGAAGCAATAATGAGCAATTTTGTATTCATGAAAATGCAAAGATTGAAAATCTTACTATTTCCGGAACAGGAATTAAGTGGTATAATTCTGCAACAGGTAGAAATATTTTATCTGAAACTACCTTATTACAAAATGGAGTTTATTATGCTTCGCAAACTCTAGATAATTGCGAAAGCGAAAGATTTGCCATTACAGTTAAAATTCAAGACACTCAAAAACCAAATATTGATTCTCCTCAAGTATTCTGCATTCAAAAAAATGCTTCAATTAAAGATATTAATATTTCGGGACAAAATATAAACTGGTACGATGCCATTACAGCCGGAGCAAACTTATCTGAATCAACCCTGTTAGAAAATGGAGTTACTTATTATGCTTCTCAAACAATAAACAGTTGTGAAAGCGAAAGAACACCAATAACTATCAAGATTATTGAAGCAACAACTGGAGATTGTATTAATTATGTTGAGGAACTTCCTTTTCCTAAATTCTTTACACCAAACAATGACGGGCATAATGATACATGGACCATTGATTTTGCCTATTTGGCACCAAATTCTTCCATAAGAATATTTGATAGATATGGAAAATTCATTAAAGAGTTATTAAAGAACACTGACTGGGACGGAACTTATATTGGTCATGATGAACCTGCATCTGATTATTGGTTTGTGGTAACCCGACTAAATGGTTCTCAGTTCAGAGGGCACTTTAGTTTAAAACGTTAAATAAAAAAGGTTGTCTAAAATTATTAGACAACCTTTTTTTTATATAGAAGTATTGTTTTTAGAACTTATGTTCTTTTTTACTAATTACCAGTAAAGAAAATAAAGAAATACAAGCCGCAATCGTCAGGTAAAAACCGACATACGTTAAGCTATATTTACTTGCCAGCCATATTGCAATCATTGGAGCAAAAGCTGCACCAAGGATTCCTGCCAGATTAAAAGTCAGCGAAGCGCCTGAATAGCGAACATTTGTAGGGAATAATTCGGAGAGAAAAGTTCCCAATGGCCCATATGTAAAGCCCATCAATGACATTCCTAAACAGACAAAGAAAGTGACCATAAATGTACTTCCTGAATTTAAGAAATGAGAAAAGAAAAAACCAAAAACAGCAATAGCTGTTGTAGTGATAATTAATATTTTACGACGGCCAATTTTATCTGCAACAACTGCTGAAACCGGGATAAAAACAGCAAAAAACAGCACAGAAAACATCTGAATCAACAGAAAGTCCCTTTTAGCAAAACCCAAATCAGAAGTTGCCCAGCTTAATGTAAATACCGTCATTAGATAAAAAACCAAAAATGTTGTAATAGCAGCAAATGTTCCAAAAATCAATTGATTTTTAAACGATTTTATAATGGTCAAAAATGGAATTTTAACTTCCTCGTGTTCCTTTTTTGAATTTTCAAAAGAAGGTGTTTCTGTAATTTTTGTTCGGATATAAAATCCAACCACAACCAATAGCGAACTGGCAATAAAAGGAATTCTCCATCCATAATCCATAAAATCTTCATTGTTCATCGAATCCGTTAATAAGAGAAAAGTTCCTCCGGAAAGCAACAGCCCGATTGGTGCACCCAATTGCGGAAACATGCCATACCAGGCACGTTTATGTGGTGGTGCATTTTCTATGGCAAGTAAAACATCTCCTCCCCACTCGCC
>Ga0307406_10000087_pt1 | contig 52833 bp, 47 predicted proteins | sample 322Cmetagenome_3_FD_203706 | JGI IMG/M metagenome (GOLD analysis project Ga0307406, IMG submission 203706) | Maize rhizosphere microbial communities from greenhouse at UC Davis, California, United States - 322HYB-C-2 | ecosystem: Host-associated > Plants > Roots > Rhizosphere > Soil | place...
CATACCGCTTTCTTCCTAACTGCTGTTTATCCATAACTACACCAATTGCTTCCCTTTTACTTTTTACCCGAGACCCTGTATGCTTTTGTTTTATTTCAGGAGCAAAGGTAGTCCGTGTCCTTGAGCAAAAGCAAGGCCGGGCCTTTCAGGTCTTGCCAAAAAAATCTCCACCCATGCGGGGTTCCAGCTCATAACATACCTTTAGGAAACTTCGCGCTACTGAAATGCGATTTAGGGTAGCGGGGGTGCTAATGCTATTTTTAAGGAGCTTTTTCCCGCTATACGTTGCAATCTTTTGTGCCGAACACCGGCACAAAAGGATTTCCACTGCTATCGGGGCTAAAAATTTGAATCCGTTTTTTAGTGGTTGCCATTTTAATTAAGAGTATTTTCTTCTTCCAGTTTTTGTCTCTCTCTTTCTTTTGGGAAATATAAATTCGATTACTAACGAGCGATACTATTAAAATGAGTATTCCAAAAAACAAAGCTCCATTTCCGTCAGTTAATTTCGCATTTATTACTAACGGGTTTTGTAGGATGACCAGTTGATATCATATTATTTAATTTCATATAAGTACCAACTGCAAGAAGCTGCAGACCTGCAAAAAAACATAAACAGGAAAATATCTTGGTTAAATACATGGTAATTGACTTAGAAATTCTTAATTGATTTTGCCTGCGCATTGGAGAAAGATGATCGCACCAATGATTAAATCAATGTAAAATATTATAGCATTAAGTTCTTAGTATTAATACGATTTAGTGGAAAATTGTTTTCTGAAATGAAATAGAAATTTTCTTTATTATTCTTGGAAGTACAATGGTAATATAAGTGAGCACTTAAACAATAACAGGTGTTTTTACCTGTTTTTATCTATAATAACTTATTAATTTTCTTTTAAACTTGTTTTTATGTCTTAATTTATCATAATTTGTTTAAGTTTTTTAAATAACATGAATTTTCTTAACACATCAAAAACAAAGTCTATGAAATTAAAAATTACTCTAATTATTTTGCTTCCGCTTTTTTCTATTGCAATTAAAGCACAGACGCCATCTATTAATGAGACGCGTAGTGAAGCCTTTCTTAATAACAAAAAGTTTAAAAAGGAGTTCTCAAAAAACTATGAAGATAAACTTGAGCTAATTAAGGAAAAAAAGAAAATTGATTTGAATGCCGCCGGTATAGTGGCAGCGGATATATCGAAAATTAAAGATCAATACGTTAAAGATAAGGCTGATCTTAAAAAGAAAATTGACAGCATAGAAAATGACAGAAGTTATTATGGGTATCAAGCTTATTATAATGCAATGGTCAAACAGAAATTGGACAGCATTAATGATTTTTATAAAAAGGTAGAAGAATGGAAGTATCAAGATAAAGACAAGGATAAAGAAAACCTAGTGACATTAAAAGGTGTTTATGATTCAATAGATAGAAAGAAGATTGAACTTCAGAAGCTGATTTCTGAAAGAGATCAGAAATTGGCTTATGTTGGCAGTTTCGATTGGTTTTTACCAACAGCCAATAAGGCAAACAGAAAACAGTTTTTTCACGATATGTACAATAATAAAACGGATAAACCGATCTTTTTAAATGCTTTTGCCTTAAACAGTAATAGTGATGCGACTTCGGTTCAAAATGAAATTGTTACAGATAATATGTGGGCTTTGCGAGTTACATTTGGAAGTGTACTCTCATTGGCATCAGAAAAAGGCAATCCAGTCGAAACCCCTGAAGAAATTGCAGCGAAGACAAAAAAGGAAACAGAACAAGAGGCTTTAAATCGATTGTTAAGCGGAGGAGGAAATTTTTACTTGGAATTTATACTTCCTCTTTTTACTACTAATCAAAATAATGGTGATCAGATAACTTCTTATACTTACGCTAGTGCGAGAGGCGCAATGGATATAGAATCTATAAGTAGTAATATTGATACGTCTACAGGTAATGGAACAATTGGGATCAGCGAATACTTTGGAATATCATCAGACAGTAAAAAGTTCAATTTTTTCGTGCAGGGAAATATAAATTACACCTTTGGGACTACTGAATTTTATAACAATCTTGGGCTTGTTAATACAAAACCATTTTTAAATGGAAAGATAATTGCAGGTTTAACTATACTCAATAATTTTAGAGTTTCGGCGGTTGCATCTACTTTTGGCTCTGATGAAAAAGTTAGAAGTAATAAAATTACCGTTGGAGTTCAAATTATGCCAGGTCTATAAAGTTTTAAAATAAATCCTAAGTATAAGTTTTGTACATAATTTATAAAATTTATGTATGACAGCGTAGATATAGTACTCATTATATCTAAACTGTTTTAAAAAGTTTCATCACCTATCCCCATTAGTAAGACGTTTGATTAATGGGGATTTTATTTATTTACACATTTGAACCTAACCGTTTATTTCTTCTTATGGTACCGCTATAGCCATTTTCCCCATTTTCTGTAATAGCTGAATTTCATTCAGTTCACCTGATGGATCAGAAAGACCCGTAATGGTCGTCTGGTAATTAAATGTTTTATTTTCAAACACGCAGGTAAATTTTGGGAACTCGTTGTGCGATACCAGCCATTTCCCGGATCCTGCATTTTTTATTTCAAATTTCTTCATTTCTTATAATCTCCACAGCAGATGCAGGTATTGCTATACTATTGCTGCTTTACGCTGTTTTTATTGCTGAATTGTAAACTGCAACATTAAGGCATTATTGCTGTTATGGGCAGTGTAATTTTTAAAGTTTAAAAATATTTCTTTTGATTGCGCCGGTTATCCTTGAATGAATCCGTGTCAAACTTACAGCAGGGTCCTTTGAGCTTCGGCTTTTTTATGTTTTACCTGGCAGGTGATAGCCAGAGACCGGCAGCTGTTTGTTTGAGAATTCCACTTAGAGCTATCTGCTTTCTTCCTGACTGTGTTTATCCCCAGTACCCCAATTGCTTCCCTTTTACTTTTTTATCAAAGTCCCTGTATGCTTTTGTTTTATTTCAGGAGCAAAGGTAGTCCGTGTCCTTGAGCAAAAGCAAGGCCGGGGCCTTTCATGTCTTGCCAAAAAATCTCCACCCATCCGGGTTGTATTTTTTGCAAGAGCCTTGCTTTTGCCGGACACTCACCTTTTTATGCTCATGAAACAAAACATAGCATACTGCGGCTCTTTAGACGAATAAAAAAAAATGTCAGAAATGAGAATTGAAATATTGAAAAAAGCAATGATGAAACAAAACAGCGCCTGCTCTCATTGCCGAATAAAATTTCAAAAAAAAAAAAGAAAAGAAAAAAAAAGTCAAAAGTAAAAATGCGGGGCGGGAAAAAGAAAGTAAAAATTTTAAAAATCAGAAATCATGAACATTACAGGAAGAGTGACAAGAGATGCGCAGGTGCGCACATTGTCAGACAGCAGACAGGTAGTAAATTTTTCAGTAGCCATCAACGAGAACTACAAAAACAAAATGGGCGACAAGGTGGAGCAGACCACCTTTTTCGAGTGCGCCTACTGGATAAGCCCAAGGGTTGCCGAGTGGCTGACCAAAGGCACGGTGGTGGAGCTCACTGGGATGGTAAGCGCAAGGGCGTGGACGGGCAATGACGGGGAACCACGCGCGGGACTGAATTTCAATACCTCGAATATCAAACTGCACGGTGGCGGGAAGAAGTCCGAAGGGGCGCAGGCAGTTCAAAATGCGCAGGCGGTTCAAACTGGACAGAATTCAGTACAGGGAGAAAGCAAGAAGGTGACCGCAAAAGAGCCTGAGGATGACGTGCCGTTTTAACGGTGGGCATTAAAGCGTTTTAAACAATTTTATTTCAAACTTTTAAAATCAAATATCATGGCACATAATATCAATTATAACAGCGAGACGGGAAAGTATTCTTTTTTCAGCGTAAAGGAAAAAGCATGGCACGGGCTCGGACAGATCGTCGAGCAGTACCCGACTAGCGCCGAAGCTATCAGGCATGCAGGACTTGACTATGAGGTGGCTAAAAGCCCTTTATACACAAAAGCATCGGGCATTATCCAAACTTCGGGCGGTATTGAAATGGGCACTACTGAACTGGCAGTACCTGACTGTTTTGCCACTATCCGCACCGACAGCAATGCCGTTTTGGGTGTTGTGGGTAAGGATTACCAAATCGTGCAGAACCGTGAGGCGTTCAGCTTTTTTGATGCCATTGTGGGCGGGGGGGATGGTATACTGTACGAAACCGCTGGGGCGCTCGGGCAGGGGGAACGCATTTTTATCACGGCAAAACTTCCTGATTATATCAGGGTTGGAAACGGGGATGATGTGACCGAAAAGTACATTTTCCTGACCACTTCGCACGACGGAAGCGGAAGCATCACAGCGGCTTTTACGCCCATCCGCATCGTATGCCAAAATACCCTTAACGCTTCGCTTAGAAATATGAGTAATGTGGTTCGCATCCGCCATACCTCGGGGGCAAAACAGCGCCTTGACGATGCACATAAAGTGATGGGACTGGCTGATACCTTAAGTCGTCAGTTAGAAGGTATTTTCAATGAATGGGCTAAAGTGAAGGCAACAGATACGCAGGTTAAGAAATTGATTCAATTGGCATTATGTCCCAATACCGAAACACTCGCTTTAATTAAAAAAGGGGCCGAGGATGAAGTGTCTACCGTGTTTAAAAATACAGTAGATGATGCTTTTGCCTACGCCATGGCAAGCGAATCTCAGCAGATGGAAACCACAAAAGGCACGCTTTTCGGGGCTTATAATGCCGTGACGGGCTACTATCAGAATGTGCGAAAATACAAGGACAGCGAAGCCAAACTGCAGTCCATCGTGATGGGAGGTACAGCACAGGGAAAAGCCCAAAAGGCATTTGAACTATGTAACGCCTTTCAGGCAGATGGCGCAGAAATCCTTAATCTTAACTAGCTAATCACAGGCGGTCGCCTTCGTGGCGACTGCCTTTAAATCAATTTTAAACGGTGCAAATAGTAGATGAAGATTTGCGGAATTGAATAACATAAAAGCGCAGGAATTATGGCAAAGAAGTATCCAAACCATTTTGAGTTTACGCTGTATCTCTATAATGAATTTGTCAGCAAACACCGCAGTACAGGCAAGGAAGCCCGTATGTATTGGCATATTTTGGACAAGTATATAGAAGTGGGGCTTTCAAAAAAAAGCCAGACAGCCGAAAAAAAGTACGCCCAAAAGCTTACAGCCATCATAAGAAAAGCCGTCGGGGAATGGAACACCCATCTGCTTGTCTTAAAAGGGGAAGAGGGAGAAAAGGAATATCAGGAAAATATGAAAAGCTACATCGAACGCCTCTACAGGTTAGGGCATGATGAGCAGAGCGTCATAGAGTCAATCATTAAAAAATTAAAATTAAATTATGGAAACGACAACTAATTTTTTCAATCAGATAGCGCAGTTGCAGATCATAGGCGATTTGCACATTACTATTGCCAAAGGGGCAGAGGACAGGCTTATCGTACTGGTCATGCTCCAAAATGAGACGTGCGGGGACAATGCCAAGCACAGCATACCGCCTTTAAACCTAAGAGGAACAGCCGAAGAACTCGACAGCGGTTTTTTTGAGAATATCATTACGCCCATGGAGTCCGCTTCGGGTCTTATGGTTGATATGGAAGGCTATATGAAACAGCTTGAAGATACCAAAAAGCAATCGGCTATGGAAAAAGAGAAAGCCGACAGCAAGAAAAAAGAGCAGGAAGCCAAGGACAAAAAATTCAGCGAAGCCATGGCAAAGGCGGACGAACTGGAAAAAGAAGGGAAATTCCGTGAGGCATGGATAAAAGTGCCTGAAATACATGAGTTTCCATTAAAGGCGGAGGAAATACGCAGACGAAAATCTGAATTATCAGCCCAATTTGCGCCCGATCTGTTCGGCATTACAACAGAACCCGCAAAACCCGAACTGCCCCGAGAGGCGCTTTTTCCCGAGTATGCTAATGATAGCAGTGATGCACAGGAGCATGAAACGGACGCAGAGGACATGGAAAACTGGGAAGACGAGAACCAAGAGGAAGGATATTAATTTTAAAATAAAAAGTCATGCTATTAGCAACACAATTACAGCGGGTTTTTATACTCAAAGACAAAGGGCAGGAAATCAGGCTTTCCGACCCCGAGCCACGATGGAGCACCGAAGCGGTACTGAATTTTTATGCCCCGACCTATCCGATACTCACCACCGCCAAAATATCAGCCCCTGCCATCAGGGACGATGCGGTGGAGTACCGATTTGAAACGGTAATGGGGACAAAAGGCTAACCAAAAATTTAAAGCCATGAATTATGCAAAAGACAATCATATCGGGAACAGCGAGACTGCCCGAGCGAAAAAGACAAAAACAGCTTCACGCACAGCTCGCAGGGTTTATGGCTTGGATGCAGAGACCCAAGGACGCAGGCGAGGTGCAGAAAGACAAACCAAGGTCAGTGCCTGTGGGGATGCTACCGATGGTTTTCTAAAGGTTTCTTTTCTGCCCAGACTACAACAGGGCAAAACGCTACAGGCTGGTCAGGATATTTCCAAAATGGAAAGTGATTTTTATGCCTCCCTTGACAACCTAGCAGGGCATTACCGCATTGTACCGATGCCGACCTCTCATTTTGAATATCCCTATAATATGGCATTGGCTGTATGGGATTTGGAAGAGAAGCTAAAAAATACTGTGGGGAACTTTTCCGAACTGCGGGCAATTCAGGACAGCCACAGAACGTATCTTCTCAGCGAGGAAAAATACAGCACAGGCACAACCCTGTATTATATCCCCATTGAACCGATTTATCAGATGCTCAAAGACCCCAACTACAAAAAAAATGCGCACCTCCTTTTATCGGTATGCTCGTTTCTGTATCATATTGCTGATGTACCATATTACAGACAGCAGGACAGTTATTTGTACTGGCTCTATGAGATGCACCGAGATTGGACAGAAGAGCAGGACGAGGACAGGGAGGAAAACGAGCGGTATATTCGGGAGTTTGACAAGGCGGAATTTATCGGGGACTGTATCGAAAAGAAAATTTTTAACCCCATGAACCTGACCTTTTTTGAAAAACGGCTGAACGCTTTTAAATGCCGTGATGCCTTTGACAACGAATGTTTTCTTATAGCGAAAAAAGCTTTTGCATTATTTACCGATTATCCTAATGATAGCATTTTTCGAAATGCACCCATTAACGAAGACGAAGAGGACGAAACAGAAAACGAGAGTATCGGGATGGAAAAGTACATTTCCTTTATCTCCGACACCAAAGGATGGCTTTACGAAAGCATTGAGGAGAGCATCAACAATGAGTTTAACGAGTATGGGACAATGGATGAGCCGACCATTATAAAATGCTTTGACGGAGAAGAACTGACCCAAAACAGCCTTGATTTTGAAAGCCTGCTGTTTGCCCTTTTGGATGAACTATGCGCTTTACTGTATAACTATAAACAGAACGAAAATGAATAATGTAATGGATAAAACAGAGGATTTCGGGACGCTTTACCACCCGAAATCCGCCCTTGTTTTCTATGAAAGTAAAGGTTTAGATAAAGAGGTTTATGTAGAGCATTTTGATATGGATAAAAACGGCATGCCTATCAATGCTCATCCGCTCACAGAGCGTGAAGCAGGGGCGCTAGCAAAAGCCCTTATGACCGAAAAGCAGAAGCAGTCTGCTTTTTTAAAACCTGTCGGGATTCTGCCGAACACTATCCTGCACATCAATCCGAGCAGGGACAAAGGCGTTGTGTTATGGTACACCAAATCCCAAAAAAGACCGCTTTATTTTATAGAGGGCTTGGGGATTCCGAGCGGTCAGGGGTTTGTGCCTGCTATGGTCTGGCAGGCTACCAAAAACAGCCTGCGGGTATTTGCCGTTTTAAGCAACAGAAGACCCACGGAGAAAACAACATTGTACTATGCGCCATTTTTCAATATCTATGAGGATGGCAGGGTATGTATGGGTTCAGTCAGTATCGATATTAAAAACTCTGCATCGGTGGAGGAATTTACAAGGGCGTGGGAGGATTATTTCTTCAACAGCTACTTCAGCCAGCTGATGGGAGAGAACAGCCCTGTAAAGGGCAATTGCGTGAGCCTGTGGAAAGACCTTGTCGCAACAGGCGCAACTTTTCAAAAGGAAGTTTTGAAAAGCAATACTAAAACACTTAAAAACTTATTGTCATGAAAACAGGCAAAACCAAAATGCATTTTACAGATCCGTGGCTGATAAGCCCTACAAACCCGATTACTGTTAACCTGATAGGGGCAGGAGGTACAGGCTCAAAAGTGCTGACCGCCCTTATGGAAATGAACCACAGTCTCACGGCGCTAGGACATGCAGGGCTTTCGTTGCGCCTTTGGGATGACGATATTATCACAAATGCCAACCTCGGCAGACAGCGTTTTGCGCCCAGTGAGGTCGGACTGTATAAATCCGTGGCGCTTATCAACCGTGCCAACCGTTTTACGGGCACAAACTGGAAAGCGGAAACCGTAAAATTTGAGAGGGATATTTTCGGCAAACTGCCCGCCAATGCGAAGGCTAAAATTTATATAACCTGCACGGACAGCGTACGCTCCCGTTTTGACATTGCCGAAATATTAAAATACAGCAATCAAAGGCATCACAGGGACGACCCGAAATACTGGATGGATTTTGGCAACAGCCAGTATACTGGGCAGGTCATACTGTCCACTATTGGGGATATACCACAGCCCAATTCCGAAAAATTTGAAACGGTGGAGAGACTGCCTTTTGTGACAGAGGAATTTGGGGAGCTGTTGCAGGAATCTGAGACGAAGGACGACACGCCAAGCTGTTCACTTGCCGAGGCACTCGAAAAACAGGATTTGTTTATTAATTCCGCTTTGGCGCAGATGGGATGCTCGCTATTGTGGAATTTGTTCCGTGAGGGCATGACAGCAAACAGGGGATTTTTCCTGAATTTAAATGATTTCCGCTCACAGCCCATTCCGGTATAAGCCCGAAATCGGGCGGCAAAAAGACACTCCTTCCTATCGGGCGGTGCATCTTTTTGCGTTTAATACGGTGGAGCGCTTTTGCCAAAATGCAGTGCCCGCTATTTTACCAAACCCGCTGCGTTTTTTTTAAGGGATGCTTATCATCCCTTTTGCTGTTTTTGGGCAGGCTTCTTTTCTTTCCGAGGGCGCGGCCAAAGAAAAGAAGCAAAAGAAGACCGCCTTTTTGCATTAGCTTTTTATTTTAATTGTACAATAGGCGCTTTTTTCCAGCAGGAAAAGCCTTTGAAAAGATACGCTATGTTTTCAAACTCGATAAAGGCTATGAGTTCTTCTTTGCACTTTATTTTAAATCCCCTGAAATGCTGAAAATCGTTCAATGGTATATCGGCAAGCTCCCCAATAGTTTTGATCTCTAAAGCTTCCAGTACGCTTTGGAATCTTTTACTAAAAGGAAAAGGACTGTTATAGAGGAGTTTCTGGCGGTCTTTTTCCGTTTTTTCTTTTCTGATCTGCGCGGGGCTTGGATTTGGATTTAATTCCCGTTTTAATGACTGAAGTTTTTTATCGTAATGATCGATTTTATCAAGAAGTTCGGTAACGATTTTTGTTTTACTATAGGTCTGCTCGTAAAGCTCCTTTACATATTCTGCAGTAACACAGTATTGTTCTGCAATGTTATTAAGTGTCATCTTGTAAACGATTAGTTTCTTCAGTACATCATACTCTTTTTCAGAAAGTACTTTTCTGGACATTTCAAGATAAAATTTATTGGTGGTGTCGATAAGATCTTGCATAACAATACAAGTTAGATTCTTGTTGGTCAAATAGGTTGTTAGCTCTTTTGTTTCAATACTAAGATACTAATGTTAATTGAGTTATGCAATGTATTTACAGAAAAGGCTTAAGTACCCATGAAACAAAACAGCCCAAAGCAATGCTTCGGGCTGTAATACTTTTTCATTTCTAATTTTTTAATAGTTATTAAAATTTAAGATGCATACTGTTTATCACCTTGGCTTTTACCAGATCTGAATTTTTAATCTTGAGTGTCTGGTGTCTCCCTCCGTTTTTCTCAAAAATCTCAATTAGCAGCAGTTTGTCATCCGCTATTGTAAATTGGTCCAAGAGAAATACATTCTGGTCTGTGGCTTTTCCGGGAACCTCATCAAGGGTTTTGTAAATGCGGAGCGGCGCAATCGCCCTTTGCTGCGAGACAGTTCGTCTGGCTGTTTTTTTATCTATCACCTTGAAACTCATAAAGTCAATGCTGAAAGGTACATTGGTTTGGTTTTCAAGCTGCGTATGGAAATAATACTTGCCGTTGTGGATATAGATGCCCTTTAAGCTGAACTGAATGCCGAAACTCTCCGATGCAATGTTCTTTACGATTCGCTTGTTGTTTTTGTAAATAGTTTCCAGTATCAGTCCTGCCAGTGAGGGCGGTGTTTTTCCAAGCTCCTCAAAAAGAACATCGCTTGCACTGACTTTGTCGAAGTTCTTCTGCATCGCCATAAGATCATAGCTGAGGGTAGGCGGGCTCGAGCTGTACTGCACGTTAAAATTGTAAAAACGGCCGTCATCTGTAATCACCGAAAAGTTGGTTTCCTCTTCAAAAGTCTTGACCGATGCCTTGACGCGAAGGACGTTTTCAGCATCCTCGGCCTTTGAGGCGATCAGGTATTCACTTCCAAGATCCACGTATCGGACAGCGGACGGGAAAATAAGATGGGAAGTTTTGTCATAGGTAACCTGCATATGGTAGGGCGGTATCGTTCCTAAATCAAGGCTAGTGGCTTCGTTTTCCTGCGCAGACGCAGCTAATGAATATGTTATTAAAAGGGCTGTTGCCCAAAATAGTTTAAATTGATTTTTCATGATTAATTGATTTTAGATTGCTTTTATTTTTTGGAAACCAGATACACCTGATGTCCAGCTTTTAGGGTCACCTTAGGCGTCCTCACTTTTTTGGCGAAATAGCCCGAGATGCCCTGAACCACCCCGCGGCTCAGGTCAGCGGCCATCTGCTGTCCCGCAGACTGTGTCATCATAAGGCTCGTGCCGGACTTTTGGCTCATGTTGCCCGCCATTTCAGTTAGAGCACTTCTTTCAGCAGAATAAGGAACTGGCACTCCCTGCTGGCCGTCAAGGTCATAAATGGTAATGTCTACCGGAATAATGGAGCCCTCCAGTTCGATGGAAGTGACTTTCAACTGCAGGCGGCCGGCCTGTATCTTCGCACTTGCCGTCACTATTGTGCCCGTTGCTATGATACGACCTGAAATCCTTGCAGGTTCTACAAGACGAAGGGAAACATCTGCCTCGCCAATAATAGTTTGTGTTTGGTGCATGCAGGCCCTGATACTGTTTTTTGGCTGAAGCGTTTCTTCCATTGAACCTGCAGAATTAAACCCTCTGCCCGTGTTCCATTTTGCCATAAAAGTGCTATCGGACGCACGTTGATACAGAGAGGATACCCTGCTTTTTTTTGAAGGAACCAGTGCCGAAAAAATCTTCTCTTCTGATTCCGCCTTTGCTACTGCAGTGTTTTTGCCTGCAGGCTCGACAGAACCGGAGCCTGAGGGAAGGTATTTAGCGGCCATCTGATAGGATTTTTCCATAAGTGCCAGCTGGTCATCGACCGTGGCAGCTTTTGGAATTTCCTTTTGCGCTAGTTCCTGTTTCAGTTCCTCGAGTTGTCGGCGCAGTTCCTTTGTTTCTCCGTTATCCTGCTGATAGAATGAGCCCAGCGTGCTTTGTGCAGTACGGTAAGTGTTCAGCGCAGGATTGTTGGTTTCTTCCGCTTCATCGGACAGTGATTGTTTCTGCTCAGCGTTATCCTCATTCCAGTAATCGGACAGCGTGGTTAAAGCGTTCTTTTTTTGCTCTTCTTTGTCTTCGAGCATTTCCTGCTCATACGCTTTCTGTTTGTCTGCCTGCAGTACAGATCCGCTTGCCTGTGGCACGCTGTCGTTCAGACCAATGCTTTCGATCTGCTTTTTATCCTTCGACGGCTTAAAGATCAAATACATACAGCAGATACATACAATTACCATCAGTGTGAAAATCAGCGGTTTTTTAATACGCTCGACAGTTGTCTTTTTTTCATCAGGCAGAAACGAGGAAGTGTCTTGGCGAGCCTCTTCTGAGAGAAGGCTGACCTTTTTTTTATTTTCTTTCATAATCCTATTTTTTTTTAATTGGCTTGAGGGAGTCCTGTAGAAACGACGGACTTTCTTTCCCTGCCGAGGCAGGGTTTTCGATATGTTCTACAGCCATATTGTTTCTCGCGTATGCCGTATCGCGGCATACGTTGAAAATGACAACTGCGGTCAGCAGCACGTACGCTGCAAAAAAGTATAGTATTACCTGATGTTGCCTTTTTATTGGCATTGCTTCCCAGTTCCTGTCAAGCCCTTCCAGCCATTGGTTTATATTTGCTCTTAATTTATTCATAACCTTGTTATTTTTGTTCTCAAAGCTTAAAACGCTTTAGACATTTATCTGTTTTTTGGTGCTGTTCATCATTGACCAAGGCGACTGCCTGCGAAGCGCTGGGCGCAGATATAACAGACAGGTTTGTCAGTTCCGTTTTTTTCTGCAGCTGTCCAAATTGGTCTTTCCTTGCCACCTGCATTCTGTTGAGAGAAAATTTACCGTTCAGGTATTTTACCAGCATAATGCATCGTACACTGGGCTTGTCTTCACCTGGCCATTGCAGGTAGCCTGTTAGCAGCAAGTCCTCTTTAGGCAAACTGTCTTTTCCATTTTTGCAGTTTTCAAGGTATTCGCTGATGCTGTCTTTTAACTTTCCGGCATGCGCACCCTGCGTATGGAAATAGCCGTTAAATCCTTTTTCAGTCAGGATTCTCGCAAATGTGTCTAAATCTAATAATGTTTCCATAAGATTTTTTTAGCGTTCGATGACTTCTATATCCCTGTTTTCAACCACCGCAAACTTTTCAATATTAAAGCCCTGCGGATTATTGTCCGAGCGCACCGAGTTTACCAGAAGGCAGGATGTAACCAGGCTGCGTCTTGTTACATTACTCGAGCGTATGATAATTTGCCTTGCATAGCTCCGCACCACATACGGGTAAGTCTCGAAATTGCAGACCACGCTGTCCATCTCAATACGCTGCTGTACATTGCCTGATATAATCCGGTTGTAATAGCCTTTTTCCAAAAGGTCCTTGTAGTAGTTAAAAGCACTTTTATCGGCAAGGCTAAATGCCCTTTTCATATTGCTTTCAATGGCATTTTTGTCCGGGGCGAGAGTAAAGAACAGCTCATGAAAACGCCTTACGTGCTCTCGGGCTTCCACAGGACGGTTGATCGAGGCGTCCTGAGCGAGTGCAAGCATGAGTGATTTGCCATTGTCGAGCACGTAAATTTTCTGGCGTTGCTGCTCGGCAAAACCATACGATCTCCAAAGCGCGTATCCGGTCACTAATGCACAGAGCACGGCAAATACGATGGCATACAGCCTGATTTGCTGGAAACTGTTTTCTATATTTCTGAGTGTTTTAAATTCCATTTTAATGAATGTTTATTGATTACTTATTGACCAGCCTCCCGGCAATGTTGCCTGCGGCCGAGCCTGCGCCTGCGCCTGCTATATTTCCGGATTTCATGGCAGTCTGGTGGATGTTGCGTGAAAAATTCCCTGCGCCGCCTGCCTGGATAATCCAGCCTGTCACAGTTGGAATGGTAAAATATCCCACTATGCCGATAATCATAAAAATGATGTATACGGTGTTTGAGGTGTCGGGAATGAAAGTGGGATCGGCAAGCATTTCTATGTCCCTTTCAATAATCAGGGACTGGATCCTGGCCAGCATCGAGCTGAACAGGTCCGCTACGGGAAGCCAGAGATAAACGCTGACATACCGTGTAATCCACTGCGTGAGAGTTGACTGGAATCCGTCCCAGACTGATATAGCAAATGCGATAGGCCCGAGGATGGACAGCACTATGAGAAAGAAAGTGCGTATGGTGTCGATCACCAGCGCTGCCGCCTGAAATAGTATTTCGAGCAGGTTGCGAAACCACTCTTTTATTATTTTCTCTATCTGATAGGTCTGCCTGTCCATATACATTCCTGCCATAGTCCCGATGTCCGATGGCGACCAGCCCAGCTCGTCCAGTTTCTTGTCGAACTCCGCGTCCGATACCATATAGGCGGTTTCGGGATTTCGGATCATAGCCTCATGCTCCAGCAGGTCTTTTTTTGCCTGCAAATCGTTAAGATCTAGCACTTGATCTTCCAGAATGCTATGTGTTCCCTGAACTATCGGTCTTAATACGGCATTGATTGTGCCCAGCACGATAGTCGGGAAAAACATGATGCAGAGACCCAGTGCAAAAGGGCGCAGAAGCGGGTAGACATCAATAGGTTCAGCTCGGCTGAGTGCCTGCCAGACTTTCAAGGCCACAAAAAACAGTGCCCCGAGTCCTGCAAGCCCCTTGGCCACCGCCGCCATATCGGCGGACAGTGGCAGCATCTCATCATACAGCGAGCGAAGGACCTCATGAAGATTATTGAATTCCATATTACCAGTATTTTTGGTTTGGGGTGCCGTAAAGCTCAAGAACCCTTTTGGTGCTGCTCTGCTTTTTAGCTCGCAGGATACTCACCGATATATTCTTATTGGTGTAGTAGCGCACCAGGCTGTGGTATTCTTTCACCTCTTTGTATACACGGTCGATAATGTCCATTCGCTCCTTATCACTGAGTGACAGGCTCGAGGAGGTGACAATCTGCTTGAGTTCTTTCAAAAGCTCGGTACTCTCTCCCAGCAACGCTGAATACCCCTTGGCAATGGCGGTGAGTTCTCTTGCCGAAAAGTTTGGATCATTAAGCATCCTTCCGAAATTTTGCACATACATTTCCGATACATCACCCACCAAAAGGACGGTCTGCTGAACCTTGCGGGCGTCCTTTACCAGATTGTTAATCGCCTGTAGCTTATCGTAATATTCTTTGCCCTGCTTGTATACCTTTTCGACTTCTTTGAAATTTTTGACCACATTGCTGACTGTAGAGGAAGTCTGTATGATCTCGTTGGCGCTGTTGAGAATCCCCGAGGCAAGATTGGCCGGATCGGTAACCACAAACTGGGCCTTTGCTGATGGAGCCAAGGCAAGCATAATTGCCGCAGACACCATAAATAGTATTTTTTTCATTGTTATCGGTTTTTAAATTGTTATTGATTATTGATTTTCCTGCTCACGTCGCCTACTGGCGATCTGCTTGATGGCGATCTCTACATTGCCGCCAAGTTCAGCGGCAAGCTGCATCACCTCCATTTTTTCTGTTTCTTCTGTCGTGTACGCGAGATATTCCTCAGCGGACACTTCTGTGGCATAGACAGCCGAGTGCGTCCCTCCAAGCCCGATCCAGACTTCTTTGTAAAGACGTGATGCATCGTTGTTCATATTAATGGATAGCACCTGCGCTTTTTCCTTGTCTGTCAGTCCGAGCATGGCCTGTATTTCATCAAACTTGTTCATGTATTTGCGCTGATCCAGAAGTATCTTGCAGTCCGAATTATTGATGATGCTTTCCTTAACAATAGGGGATTGGATAATGTCATCTACCTCTTGGGTCACCACAATAGCCTCGCCAAAGAATTTCCGGACAGTCTTAAATAAATACTTTATATAATTTGCCATACCTTCCTTTGCAATAGCCTTCCAGGCCTCCTCAATCAGGATAAGTTTTCGGATGCCCTTAAGCCTTCGCATCTTGTTGATGAACACTTCCATAATGATTATCGTTACGATTGGAAAGAGGATTTTATGCTCCTTGATCGCATCAATTTCAAAGACGATAAAACGCTTGGAAAGCAGATCCAGCTGCTTGTCGGAATTCAGCAGGTAATCATACTCGCCGCCTTTGTAATAAGGCTCCAGTACATTAAGAAAATTGGCAATGTCAAAGTCTTTTTCCCTTACCTGTTTTTCTATCAGCACGCTTCGGTAATCTCCCTGAACATACTTGTAAAAGCCATTGAAAGACGGAAAGGCGTCATTACGCTTGATTTTTTCGATATAGCCGCTTACGGCATTGGACAGTGCCACTTCCTCGGAGCGGGTGGGAGGCTCGTCATCACGTTTCCATAATGTCAGTATGAGCGTCTTAATACTTTCTCTTTTTTCAATATCGAAAACCCCGTCATCGGTATAGAAAGGGTTAAAGGCAATGGGATTGTCCTCGGTATAGGTAAAATACACCCCGTCTTCGCCTTTGGTTTTTCCATTGATCAGCCCGCACAATCCCTGATAGGAGTTACCGGTATCTACCAGCAGGACATGGGCGCCTTGTTCATAATATTGCCTCACCATATGATTGGTAAAAAAAGACTTGCCACTTCCCGAGGGACCGAGTATGAACTTGTTGCGGTTGGTAATGATACCGCGTTTCATCGGCAAGTCGGAAATGTCCAGATGGATAGGTTTTCCCGTCAGCCTGTCTGCCATCTTGATGCCGAATGGCGATGGGGAATCATGGTAATTGGTTTCTTCTGTGAAGAAGCACAATGCTGGTTCAATGAAGGTGTAAAAGCTTTCCTCGCTTGGAAAATCTCCTGCATTGCCGGGCATACCCGCCCAGTACAGCGCCGCCGTATCAGTAGTATTGTGCCTTGGCTTGCATTCCATAAGGGCCAGTGCGCTCCCGCAGTCGTTCTTTAACTGCTTGAGTTCTGACGGGTCGTCCGACCATGCCATGATATTGAAGTGCGCTCGGATTGACGATAGTCCAAAGGAATGCGCCTCATTCAGATAGCGTTCAATCCACTCTTTGTTGATCTGGTTGGCGCGGCTGTAGCGTGCCAGTGAATGCATGTTTCGGGCGGATTTTTCAAACTTCTGCAGGTTCTCCTCACTGTTGTCCAAAAACAGGTACTGGTTGTAAATGTGATTGCAGTTCAGCATTAGCCCCACAGGAGCTGCAAAAGATAAACGGCAGTCGCTGCGGTCTGTGGACAGTTTTTCATATCGCGTATCAGCTGATACCGATGAGGGCATGTCGTCGGTGTCAGAAAGGGTATGCAGGCACAGCCTTTTGTTACCCACACGTACCTCTTCGCTGCCGAGCGCAATATCCTGCATTGAGGTTCCGGTTTCTCTTGACAGGGTCAGGTATTGTTCCAGCAGTCCCTGCCTTCCTTCGGATCCGATAATGTCTTCTTCGCTCATGCGGCTGATCTTGATAAATCCGCAGTCGTTTATAATGCGCTCAAACTGCCCGACTGCTTCCATAAAACGGTGAACTGTTTCTTTATCCCTGATTTCTTTTGGTATCAGTACACCTTTGCACAGTGAGGAGAAATTGCTCTGCATCCGCATGCGCTCTTTGGTGGTCTTGGTAAGAAACAGATAACAGTAATGGTTCAGAAACGGGCGCTCATTAAAGTGCCGCTGATAAGATCTGGCCAGAAAACTCTGCACATCCTTGTCCATTTCAGGATCATAGTTCTCCCTGATGTACCAGTCCTGTTTATGGACGATTGTAAAATCGGGAAGGGTCTTAATGGCCTTATGCCAGGCAGAATGAATTGCTTCATATTCGGCCGAAGCCACTGTGAAGAGTTCAGGCAGACGGACTTCAAAGCAGGCGGTAATATCCGCATCCTTTGAAAGTATGCAGTTATTTTCCACTGCCAGCAGCGGAAATCTGCTTTCCAGTGTAGTGCTCTTGGCTGTATTTCTCATACGTCACTGGATTTAGGAATTGACTGTAAATACCGTCGTACTGGCTTGCGGCAGGTGATGTAGCGTGGATGTCTTTTTTTTGCCCCGATTTTCATCAGTCCGTGTTCCCCGTACTTTCTGTTCAGCGAGAAGGTCTGCCAGACAATTAGCGAGCTGCCGCCTGCGCCCAGAAAAAGACAGATATAGGAACTCGTCCCGGCAGTATATAAAATCATGACCAGGATAAGTATTCCAAGCAGCCCTCCTGCGAAAATGAACAGGTACTGTGCCTTGAGTCCCCTGAACTCGACTGTTCTTCCTATGCCTTTGTTGATGTTGTAAGTATTCATAGGGAAGGTTAAAGGAAGAAGGAGCGAAGGATGGTAGCCGCGACAATAAGGAAGATACAGGCGCCGAACCAGCTCGCCGCGGTTTTTGAGGTGTCGGGATCTCCGCTGCTGAATTTATTGTACACCTTAACCCCGCCGATCAGACCGACTACAGCTCCAATGGCGTAGATGAGTTGTGTGGCGGGATCAAAATAGGAGGTAACCATTTGGGTGGCTTCCGTGATGCCTGCTGTTCCGTTTCCCTGCGCCGCTAACTTTAAGGATGACAGCATTATGATTACTGCCGGCAGGAATTTTTTTCTTTGTTTTTTCATAATGAAACACTTTAGATTATTACTCTACTTCCGCATTATGCGGGCTCTGGCAACAAAAGTGTAATGAATATCGAATGCATGCAGTGAAGTGGCTATCTGTGGAATCAGTTGACTAGCTGTGGCGCTATTCTCAGTGTTTTGGCATAAAAAAAACGTCAAACATTTTAAGTTTGACGTACTTTGTTAAACGAAAAAGGGGAGTATTCCCTTTCAGACATACTCCCCAATATCAAATTCATTCAAATCAATTTTCCGCAGATAGGAAGAGCCGGAATGCTTTTCAGAAGAAAGACTCCCGTCCAACAGCTCAGCTATTTTTCGGGAGGCACTTTCTATGGAATTTTCCAGCAGGCTGAATAATTCGGTTCCATGTATTTTCTGAACTAACGCTATCGCTGTTTCCTGTTGAGAGGGCTCCAATTTATCTTTTTGAAGCAGCATCCCCACGGAGCTTAGTTCCTCGAAGGTAACCCCTTGGGCAAAACCGTCATCTGTGCCGGATATTCCGTACCTGTTCCATTCTTCTTCTTCCTGTTCAAAATCAGGCATATTACTGAAAACTTCATCCAGCTCTTCCTGCGGAATTTGAACACTTACGTTTTCATTTTCGTCGTATTCAATGTCAAAATTATCGGGATCCACCTCTGTTTCCTCGATTTTGCTTTCATTGGCATTGTTTGGGACTGAAAGGCTTCTTACAGGCTTGGGCTGACCCATAATATCCGGCAGGTTTAGGTTAACTTTTTCCTGTTTAGTCTGCTGTCGTTTTAAGCTTTTCTTAATGACAATCTTGTCCTGCATAAGAAGGACTATGACTATTAGCAGGCATATCACAATAACTGTTTCCATAATTAAAGAATTGTTTTTTGCTTTTCAATATGCAGCGCCTTTATATCTTCTCCAAAATCGTGAAAATGCTGCTTCAGCACATTGTACATATAATCTGAGATTGTGATTTTTCCATCGCCGAGAATAAAAACAATACGGGATATCTTCCTGTGAAAATCCTCACTGATATATACCGACTTGCCGTTTCTAGCTATAAATTCTGTTGGTTGTAAAAAATTGTTTTTGTATTGCCCAGTTTTTACAGGCAGCTTGGTTTTCTTAAATAAATTTTTCATAATCATAATATTAAAAAATGGGTTTAAACTTCTCATTAAAATCTTCAGTAATTGCTTTCTCAAATATTTCAAAATGATGTTCGAGAATATTGTCGAGATAGGCATACAGCGGTATCTGATCTTTCCCTATTACCTGTACAATTCGGGACAAACGCTCGTGATATTCCTGACGGATGTAAATACTCTTATCTCCACGCTTGGTCATTGAGTGGGTTTTCAAAAAGTGGCCGCCATAACTTCCGTCAAGACCTTTCTTTGTTCGGTTCTTTTCCCTTTGTGCAGGTTTAATCGGCAGTGACTCTTCCTGTTTTACATCTACCTTTTCCGTCTCTTCGATTGGTTCAGGCGGAAACTGTATCCCTTCTTTTTTAACGCCGTCAACCATCAGGTCCATCATGAGTTCTTCATTAATGTCCGGCGGGGTTTTTCTCTTATTTTCCTTTTCCATAAATCTACAATTGTGTAATTTTTAAAAATTCGTGTATGAACAGGTCTAATTGACACGCTTTCATCAAGCGTTCATCTGGAGGCAATATGGTGGAACGGAAAACGGTTTTGCTGTCCACTTCACTTTCTTTGCGAAAACGCGTGCTGTTCTTGATTTGGCTTTGCATAAGGCTTAAGCCTAATTGTTCAATAAGTTGGTTATACACTTCATACAAAGGCGTGCTTTCCCTACCGTCAACCTGGTTCCAGAACAGGTTAATAGTTTCGATGGAAGTTTCCCCTTTTTTCATAATCACATCCTGCAAAAGCTGTGTGAAGATTAGAGTACTTTCCATTACCACACGGTCAGCTGTGATCGGGCTAAAAATGTGGTGCATTCCTGCCAATGCTTTCAGGATGCCGGGCGTGTTTACGGTTCCGGGCAGGTCGAAGAATACAACATCAACAGGAATGGGAGAATCATTTACAAACTCTTGAGCCGCTTCCAATACGCTGTCTGCTTTGTACGGCATAATGGGATAGGCTTTTTTGCTGAGGGTAGTAAACTGTTTATACGCCAGCTTTTTCAAAGCTTCGTTTTCCATTACCATTGCCAAATCCCTTGTCTTCATTTTTACAAGGCTGTGCTGTGGAAAATCTGCATCAAATACGGCTACGTTGTAGCCCAATCGATAGTGCAGCACACTTGCTAGAAGGGTTGTAAATGTACTTTTGCCAACACCGCCTTTTTGAGAAGAAAAGGCGATAAACAGAGGTTTCTTTTTTGTGTTCATATTTGATAATTTAAAGTTTATATATCCTAGCAATACAGTTTTGGAGGCACATTGATTTTAAACTTACTATTTAGCAGGGTAGGTGTAAGGGATGCCGGACGGCATTTCTGGCCGCCTGCTTTTTTTAAGTACAGCATCACTGCATTCACTCCTGTATCTAGTCAGGCGGTAATTCCATCTTACTTATATTCTTTCAAACACTCCTTCACGAATTCAAGATAGTCTCACGTCATGCCGTCACGCTTTCCAATATTTCCGCATTGTTGAGATCTTGCATTCTAGCAATCATGAAAACCAGATGATATGAAATCTGGAATGGGCCCAATATACTTGTCCTGAAGTACGGGCTGATTGTCCTCCTGCCAACATTCAAAGACAAAGGACTAATCATTTTTGTTGTACTCTATGGATGTGGCATTGCTTGTCGCTTAAAGGAAGTGTTTGGTACTTCTTCATATTACAATCCTTTTATAAACAGGGATTTACTTTGTAAAATGAATTTTCATTAAAGGATTAATGCAACGACTACTAAAAAAACGGAGAATAATGAAACGGCTTCAAGCCGTTTTCCCTGTTACATTTAATCCGTCCCGAAGGGCGGATTTTTGTGTTCACCAGAACACGGCAAGTTGTGTTTTGAGGCACTCTAAACCGAGTTAGTGCCTCAAAACAACTTGCCTTGCCGGGGGCTGAAAAAACCTTCCGAAGTCAGGTTTTTATATAAAATTTAATAATGGATAAATAATGAGGGAGAACAATAACAATAAAAAGCACAAGGGTGGACGCACGCCCAAAAGCGACCCGAGCATCTATCGGCATGTATTTCGTCTGACGGATACGGAAAATGCCAAACTTTTATCGCTTTTTGAAACATCGGGAATTCCCAACAAAGCAAAATTTATCACCTCGCTGTTGTTCAGCAAGGAGATGAAAACGATTAAAATTGACAAAGGAACAGTTGATTTTTATATGCGGTTGACTTCGTTTCACAGTCAGTTCCGCTCCGTAGGCGTCAATTATAATCAGATTGTAAAGCTATTGTACCATCATTTTTCGGAGAAAAAGGCGGCGGCTTTTCTCTATAAATTGGAAAAACAAACTGCTGAAATGGCGGCACTATGCCAAAAAATCATACAGATAACTGAAGAATTTGACGAAAAATATCTGAAAAAACAGCCTTAGAAATGATAGCAAAAATCGGAAGGAGCGCAAATTTATACGGAGCTTTAGCCTACAACCAGCTCAAAGTTGAGAATGAAAAAGGGGAGATATTGTATGGCAATAAGATAATTGAAACCGCTAGCGGTAATTATTCCGTTGCACAATTAGCCCAATCTTTTACTCCTTACCTCATTGCCAACCGCAATACAGAGAAACATACGTTGCATATCTCACTTAATCCCGATCCGAAAGACAAAGTAAGTGACGACAAGTTCATGGAAATGGCAGATGCGTATATGCAGGAAATGGGTTATGGACAGCAGCCTTATGTGGTGTTCAAACATACTGATATTGACCGTAGCCATATCCATATTGTATCGGTGTGCGTTGATGAACAGGGTAAAAAGATTTCGGATAGTTATGAGAAAATGCGCTCTATGAACGTCTGCCGTGAACTTGAAAGGAAATATGGATTGATACCTGTAACAGATAAAGAGCATAAACAGATAGACAAGGTTTTCTATCCTGTAGATTATAAGGCAGGTAATATAAAAAGCCAGATAGCTTCCGTAGTTCGTCATCTGCCTAACTACTATCAATTCCAAACTTTAGGAGAATTTAATGCTTTGCTTTCTCTTTTTAATATTACCACTGAAAAAGTGCAGGGCGAGTTGAAAGGAAAAATGCAGCAGGGTTTGTTATATATACCTTTGAATGAAAAAGGCGAAAGGGCCGGACATCCTCTCAAGGCTTCATTATTTGGAAAGAATGCCGGACTGCCGGCTCTGGAATTGCATTATGCAAAATGCCAGGAAACTTTAAAAGACCACTCGGCAAAGCCGACCATTAAAGCTGCCGTTAACCTTGCATTCAAATCAACAAGTGATGAGCAGGCATTTAAAAAGCAGCTAGGCGAACAAGGTATCAATGTAATGGTGCGTAGAAATACCGGACGTGTTTACGGAATCACGTTTATAGACCACAATTCTAAAACCGTCTGGAACGGTTCACGATTAGGAAAAGAACTTTCTGCCAATACCTTTAATGATTATTGGAACAACAATATTAAACCGGAGATTAAGGAGCCTGCCTTACAACAGCCAAAAATATACGGTGCAAATGATGCGGATCTTCCTGTAGAAGAACCGCATCATTTGTTCCACTTCCTTAATACCACTGAAAAACATCAAGACGGTTTGATTGAGGTATTGGGTGGTTTAATTCCCGAAACCCATGGCGAAGATTATGAGGAGTTGGACTTTGCCAATAAGATGAAGAAGAAAAGGCGGAGAAAAAAAAACTAATGTATCTTTTTTACATGTCCATGAGAGATATGTGTAATTTATTAAACAAAATAAAGATGTTATGTACACCCAAAAAAAAGAGGCTGTTTCTAACAGCCTCTTTCATAATAAACATTTTTGTTACTCTTCTATCCCTAAACGAATAGCTTTTTCAAGTGGAGTATAGCCGACATTAGAACCGGAAATAGTCAATTCACCCCTTAACAGCAAAGGAGGTTGTGCCATAAATTTAGGAGTTACTCCTCTGTGAGGTTGAGCTGAGTGAACCAAAAAGGGATGGCATAGATAAACTGTACCTGCCTTACCCGTAGCATACACTTCTCTTCTTTTTGGCAGCTTGTCCAAGTTGCCTACAAGTTCCATAAAGGAAAGACCAAAATCGTCTTCTTGAGACAATAACCGTGCAATATCAATGTGAGAACCTTCATAAATGACAGTAGGAGCATCATTTTCGCTGACATCCGAATATAATGCCAGCATTAATAAGGCCCGGCCCTTTGATTTGATATTGGCACGCCATTCAAAATAATTATTAGGATCATTTCCAGGAAAACTTACATCTACGTGTTTACCTGTATCATTAGGCTGCTGATCAGACGGAAATCTGACAGGGAATGTGCCTACACTTCGACAGGGAATCCATTTATATTCGCCAATTAATTGGTTAAAAGCTGAATGCAACTTTTCTGTGTTTAGAGAATCAATAAAAGGCTGTTGGGTATACATTCCTAAACGAATAACAGGTTCCTTCCAAGTGTAAGGATTTAACCTATCACAAGGTAGGTCTTTCCATAATATATCTAAGGCTGCATCTGCAACTTCCTGTGAAAATGCATTATCAATGCGAACAAAACCGTTACGAATAAACTGGTCTATTTCCTTTTTACTTAGTATTTCTGACATAATTTGTTTGTAAAAAAACCATCTACAGATCGCAACAAACTTTGTTGGCCGGTAGGCATGGTTATAAGTTATAAAAAGTTGAAATAATAGAAAACTCGGCTTTATATAAATAAAGCTCATTGCTTAAAGAACTAAGCGGAAAGGATGTTATAACATTACAGTCATTCTCATAGAGACAAAATTAGAAAAATATTTCTAAATGAACAAAATCAAAATGGGATACAAGTGATATTTTATGCGTATTGTGTTAGTTCGGTAGAATCTAGTTTTAACAAGAAATTAAGTCGTTTAGAGAATCCACAATTACATAATCATTGTAACAATATTCTTTAATCCTTTGATGCGAATAAATTTTCTTCCGCTATGAATTAATTAGCCAAACACCGCCACGCACCGCCATTGAGTGCCATATTCTTATTGCCATTAAATAGAGCCTTTAAATTCACTCCTATTATAAAAATTTTAATAATGCAGGGGGAAGACGATTTAAGAGGCTTAGCCAAAATAATGGCTTTTATGAGGGCAGTAAGTACCCTTTTGGTATTGATGCACCTTTATTGGTTCTGCTATGGTTTCTTTATGGAACGGGGCTGGACTTTAGTAGTAATCAATAAAATATTGTGCAATTTTCAGCGTACCGCCGGACTATTTTCACACACCTTATATACCAAAATATTTGCTTTGGTATTTCTGGCTTTAAGTTGCTTAGGTACTAAGGGTGTTAAAAACGAGAAAATAACCCGGACTAAAATTTATGCGGCTTTCGGTATTGGCTTTGTATTGTTCTTTCTAAACACCCCATTGTTAAAGCTATCTCCAGACATAGGAACATTCCTTTATATTCTTACTATCTCGTTAGGCTTTATTGCCTTGCTGATGGCTGGCGTTTGGGTGAGCCGACTGCTCCGTACCAATTTGATGGATGACGTTTTCAATAATGAGAACGAGAGTTTTCAGCAGGAAACCAAATTGATGGAAAACGAATATTCTGTCAATCTTCCCACGAAATTTTACTACAAAGGAAAATGGAACAATGGATGGATCAATATCGTCAATCCTTTTCGAGCTTCAATTGTCCTAGGCACACCGGGCTCAGGGAAATCATACGCAATCGTAAACAATTACATCAAACAGCAGATTGAGAAAGGTTTTTCAATGTACATCTACGATTTCAAATTTGATGACCTTTCTACCATTGCATATAATCATTTATTGAAGCACAGCGATAAATACACAGTACAACCAAAATTCTATGTCATCAACTTTGATGACCCCCGGAAGAGCCACCGTTGCAATCCTCTTAATCCTGATTTCATGACGGATATCTCGGATGCTTACGAAGCAGCATATACGATAATGCTGAACCTCAATCGTAGCTGGATACAGAAGCAGGGCGATTTTTTCGTCGAAAGCCCAATTATCCTTTTGGCTGCAATCATTTGGTACCTGAAAATTTATGACGACGGTAAATATTGCACATTCCCACACGCGATAGAACTCTTGAATAAAAAATACTCAGACGTATTTACTATTTTAACCTCATATCCCGATTTGGAAAACTATCTGTCGCCTTTTATGGACGCGTGGCAGGGAGGGGCACAGGATCAGTTGCAAGGACAGATAGCCTCTGCAAAAATCCCTTTGTCAAGAATGATTTCGCCTCAACTGTACTGGGTTATGACAGGAGATGATTTTTCATTGGACATCAACAATCCCAAAGAGCCTAAGATATTATGCGTAGGCAATAATCCTGACCGCCAAAATATCTATTCTGCTGCGCTGGGATTATACAATTCACGTATTGTTAAACTTATAAACAAAAAGGGTCAGTTAAAGAGTTCGGTTATCATAGACGAGCTGCCCACTATATACTTTAGGGGACTGGATAACCTTATTGCAACCGCCAGAAGTAATAAGGTGGCTGTTTGTTTGGGCTTTCAGGATTATTCCCAGCTGACAAGGGATTATGGCGACAAAGAGAGCAAGGTAATTCAGAACACCGTAGGTAATATTTTTAGCGGCCAAGTGGTCGGAGAAACTGCAAAAAGCCTTTCGGAAAGATTCGGGAAAGTATTGCAGAAAAGGCAGAGCATGAGCATCAACCGCAACGATACATCAACTTCAATATCAACTCAATTGGACAGTCTTATACCGGCTTCCAAAATATCCACCCTGACACAAGGCTTTTTTGTTGGTTCTGTATCGGACAATTTTGATGAACGCATCGAGCAGAAAATCTTCCATGCTGAAATTGTCGTGGATAATCAGAAGGTTGCTTCCGAAACTAAAGACTATCAAAAAATTCCTGAAATCTTATCTTTTATTGACGAAAACGGGAAAGACAATATAAAACAGGCAATAGAGGAAAATTACAGGCAGGTAAAAACGGATATTGTACTAGTTATAGAAACCGAATTGGAACGTATAAAGAATGATCCCAATTTAAAGCATTTGATACAAAAGGATAGGACTAAGAAGAGCGAGTAAAATTAGATGCTAAGTTAAAGTTTAGACCAGGGCCAGGCTTTTCTGTAAGTCCAAAATAAAACAAAACCCTCGAATTATTCAGAGGGTTAATTTATTTAATTGTTCAAAATTTGCAGCATTTTGCCCACCTCAATATCCATTCTTGAAAAGGCAAACCATTTTTTACCCAAATCCTTGAGCGAGGCTCCAATGTGATAGAGTTCCGTATCGTCAATTATCAAAAAACGGTCGTGAGCATCAGAGAAAATTTCGATTTCAATCCTGGGATATTGGCTGTTGTATCGCTGAACATCCAGCCGCAGCTGATTGCTAATACTTTTGGTATAAATAGTTGCGGTGACATCATCGCTGCGTTTACCCAGTAAAGTTAGTACCGTGTCATCGACATAATTGTCAAGTAGGATAATTGAGTTTTTGGCATTTCGGATAATATCGGAAACAAAGGCATAAGCATCAAAAATCTGCCCGTTGTAGAAAATCCCTTTTTCGCTATGGAGCTTATCGCTTTCCAAAGCCTTAAAAATTTCTTCAAATTTTTGGTTCGCCTCTAATTGTTTGAATTCAATCTTATCTAATCGATGAAAAAGAGAGGCGTTGCTCATAAGTATTCTACGCATTTCTACAAAGGCTTCCATAATTTCTACACTGACCTTAACGGCAATGTGGGAACGCAGTATAGCGGAAGCCATGGCAACCCCCTGTTCGGTAAAAACATAAGGTAAATAGCGTCTTCCACCATAACTCAAACTTGAGGTTCCAATTTGGAACCTCAAGATTTCAGCTTCCTCTTCATTCAATTGAAAAAAAAAGGATTCAGGAAACCTTTCTATATTCCTTTTTACGGCTTTGTTGAGGTTCTTTGTTTCAACCTGGTATAAGGAAGCAAGGTTGCTATCGAGCATAACCTGTTTTCCGCGTATGGAATAAATCTGATTTCTGATTTCCATAGTGTTAAGGGTAGGTTTATTTTCCATTACTTGGGAAGCTTTTGTTTTTGGCAAATTCAAAGGTAGTTTCGGCATTATCGTTCAGTACGATGTACGCATCGAATTTCTTTCCTGACCTGCTTTTCATTCCTTTAATGAGTGAAGTTGTACCCTTGCTGACAAGACTTTTAATATTGTCTATACTGATTTGCGCACCGCAGACATTGCGGAACTGTATCCAGTTGCAAGTCTCTTCAGGACACTTTACTATTTTGTCACGTATGATAAGTTGTTGGCTTTTACATTTAGGACAGATGAGGTCTGGCAAATTGTTTTTGGCAATGGTAGTCTGCAGCAATTCATTTACAATAGAGGCAGCGTACTTTTCCATTTCCTTTTGAAATGTTCCTGCATCTGATTCGTTGTTTTCGATTTTTTCCAATGCAAGTTCCCATTGGGCAGTCATCGCCACATCTGCTATTTTTTTTTCTTTGACCAATTCGTATACCAATAATCCCTTTTCGGTAGGTACCAGAGATTTCTTTTCCCTATTTATGTAATTACGGTTAAACAATATTTCGATAATTGATGCCCTTGTAGCTGCAGTGCCGATACCTAAATTTTGCAAAACCTTTCGCTCACCTTGATTTTCGATATCATTTCCGGCACTTTCCATAGCTGACAAAAGGCCTGCTTCAGTGTAAAGCACTGGCGGTTTGGTTTTCTTTTCCAGAACGGAAGCTTCTTTTATTTTAAGTTCATCGTCCTTTTTCAGCTCAGGCAAATCCATTACATGTTCTGTATCATCATCGAGGAAACTGCCTCTAATGGAACGCCACCCGGATTCTATAATCTTACAGCCTTTTGATGTAAAATCATAATGCAGTACCTGTAAGTCGACATTAGTTATCTCTTTGATGCAGGGTTGTGAAACGGCTTCGAGTAATCGAAAGGCAATCATATTATAAATCGCATTTTCCTTTGGATTCAGGGCTGATGGCATTTTATCAGTAGTTAATAATCCATGATGGTCAGTGACACGCAAATCGTTCACGATATGTTTATTAAAACGGCGCCATTTCATTTGAGATAGGTTTTGTTTAATATTTTCCCTCTTTTGTAAAGCTCTTACAAGATTAGGAATCTCTGCCCACATATCTTCAGGAATGTATTTGCTTGCGGTACGTGGGTATGTGATAAATTTCTGTTCGTAAAGGCTCTGGGAAATGTTGAGGGTTTCTTCCGCAGAAAGGTTTAATTTTTTATTGGCTTCTTTTTGCAGGCCGGTAAGGTCGAACAATAAAGGCGGTTGCTCTGTAACGCTTTTGGTCACTTGGGATGTAATTATTGCCGTTTGGTTTCGCGCAATGGCTTTCAACACATCAGCGGCTAGTTTTTTGTCTTCCCATTTGATTTTTGAGATACTTTTAAAATCTATCATTTCTTTGTTATGGGACACCTGTATCTGCCAGTAATTTTTTACTTTGAAACTCCTGTTTTCCAGATAGCGTTTGCATATTAAAGCCAATGTAGGTGTCTGCACTCTTCCGAGTGAATAAACCCCGTTTGCTAATGCAATGGAGAGCGCTTGTGTGGCATTGATACCCACTAGCCAGTCGGCACGGCTCCTGGCTTGTGCTGCCTGATATAATCCGTCAAATTCTTTTCCGTCTTTGAGATTATCAAAACCTACTTTAATGGCTTTTTCAGTAAGGGAGCTTATCCAAAGTCGCTTAAAGGGTTTATTGCACTTCAAGTATTCGTATATGTACCTAAAAATGAGTTCGCCCTCACGTCCTGCATCGGTGGCGACAATAATATTATCGCTGTTGTCAAAGAGCTCTCTAATGATTCTTAGTTGTTTTAGTGCTCCTGTATCTACAGAATCCCCTTGATTTTTACTGACCTTTCTGACAGTCAGTAAAAAAGGGTTTGGAAGTATCGGCAGTGATGCTTTGTCAAATCCTGTGATGCCGTAATCTTCGGGCATCCCTAATCCTACAAGATGGCCCAGTGCCCATGTAACAAAATAGCCGTTACCTGTCAGGTAGCCATCTTTTTTTTCGGTGGCTCTGATTATAACGGCTATTTCCCTTGCTACACTGGGCTTTTCTGCAATAATTGTTATCATATTTTATTACATTTTACGCCCTTTTGATTTAGCAGTTGAGTTAGATTCTTCTTGTTGTTCCAGTTGTTTCTTGTCATCAGGATTTGTCTGACCTGATTTTAATGGCTCCTTTATGTTCTTAGTAGCTTCATTAGTTTTGCCTTCGGAATTGACAGCGGTCTGCGTTTTATGGGCTTCAGAAGGTTTTATCTGTTCTTTGATTTTATCTGGATTTTGAAATGAAAAATCTGTTTTATTGGTTTCCTTGTTGTAGGTGATATATCCATTGTATTCTTTTCCTTTTTTATCCACTAAGCCGCTGATATAAACCGTCTGACCATCTTTGAGCTTTTGGTATTGTTCATTATTGAGTTCCTTATCTCTAAAGTTTTTAGGTGCTCCCTGAGTTTGGTTCTGCTGATTGCCTTGTGTCTGTTGATTAGAATCATTTCGGTCAAAGAGAAATTCAACAAAACGTTTATCTGCATTGAATTGCACAGATGCATCAAAGGCTGTTCCTTTCTTGGAAACCATTCCTTCTAGAGCAAGCGGCTTCCCTTCCAGCAAGGTTTGCTTTTGCTCTTCACTTAGCTTAATTCCTTTAATTTCATCGGGAATTTTAATGAAATCCGTGCGCAGTGCTATCACCTCATTGGTCAGCCTGTCTATACTGATAATGGAGGGCATGATCTCATTGTTTTTCGGATTGGTGAGATCTACTACGCGTCCCATATTGCCTGTTTGCAGCAGATTGTCTTTATCTTCCTTGCTGAACTCGTGACCGAAAAAAGGATAATTCAGATTAGGTTCTTTTCGGATGCCATGAATGGCCAATACGACCTGTCCTTCGTCATTTTGTTTAAGCGATAAACGGGCATCCATTCTTGTTACTGCAGTACCAAGATTAAGACTTACCGGTACAAGTTCATTTGTTTTGTATCCTTTGAGTAGCGGATCAAGCAGGCTCATTTTTTCAAGTTTTTCTTTGCTTAAACCCAAATGATTTAATGTTTCCCAATCGATCTGTTCCGGTTTGTATTTGTATTCACTTGTTTCCGGATTTGTTTGTGCTGTTTCCATATTAATTTCATTTTTTTGTTTATAATCTTTTACTTCGTGTCTTTTCATTAATTGCTCACCTTCAGGTGTAGGATGATCTAAATGTTTCTGCATCTCTTTTGAAGTATCAACAGCCAGCAGAGCAGGGATTTTGAAGAACGAAAAATTAGTTGGGTTCTTCAGTTGGCTGAAAAAATTTGAAAAGAAATTTGAAAACACATCCCCGTGCTTGTCTACCCGCATGAACTGATTCTGATTTTTGTGGGTAGGGTCAACGGTTTCCAGATTACCATTTTGGTCAATGCCTTTTACCGCCATGATTTTCTTTTTCTCTTTATCGAATACCAGCAGTATATCTGACAACTCTTCAGGAGTATTTAGTGTATCTTTAATTTGTTCGCTCATGATCTTTAATTTTAAATTCAATTGCGAAATTAAAAGGTGAAAAGTAGCTCACTAAAAGCTGGAATCTATTGGCCTTATTTTTCACTCCTTGGCGTATGTTTTTGGCATTCGGACATTAATACTTTCTCTGATAAACTGGTGTACGTCTGATAGCTTATAATATATTTTTCCACTGATGGTATAGTAGGGGAGCTTGCCGATTGATCGGTAACGCTGGAGTGATCTCCCGCTTATTTTAAGCATCTGCAATATATCTTGATTATCCAATAGCTCTTCGCCGTCAACACTTCCGCGTTTTTTTTCAAGTTCACTGATATGCGCGCTCAAAAGGTCGAAACGTTCTATGATTCGTTCCATCCAGGAAATGAATTCCATTCTGTCTATATTCATGACTGTGTGTTTTACATTAGTGATGCAAAATTGCTAATGGCAAAAGTTTTTCATTGCCAATATCAGCCAATGTAAAATGCTGTTTTATGAAAATTTTAACTGAATGAAAAATAAGATGAGTTGCTGATTTACTGGGGGAATTGAGCATATAGAAGTAATTATATACTAGTAGCCATTTGATGCCAATTGCACCTCATTGGCAAGAAAATTGCAAGTTTAAAAAAAATTAGACCTCTTTTTCCATGTGCTGTTTAAGCGATAATTTTAGCTGATCCAGAAAAATGCTTTTGCTGTCAGTCCTGTCTTTCATCCTATGGTAGGCATGATGGACATCACCGAGTTGGATCCTAAACAGCAGCTGGAAAACCATACTTATTTTGCGAATGCCAGCTTTTCCATGAGAAATGCTTCCCGATGCATGAAGTGCATAAATTAATTCGATTAAGGCATTCTTTGAATCTGTCCAGAAAAAGTCTCTGTTTGCTGTATTTCCATCTGAAAAAATGACAGTCTGCTGGGTGTCAGGTTCAATTTTAGAAACGAGGTAACTGTAAAGCAATTCGTTGGCAATTATACGTGCTACCTTATAATCGTAATAGGTGGAAAATTGAGTGTCAATTTCAAAAACAAAACTCTTAACGCCTTCATGAAGGTCAATTTTCCCCCGACAAAAAAAATGGTGGTCCCATTCGGTTCTTCCCGTGCGATAGTAGCGATAAAAATCAGTGTTATAAAAGTTCTCTTTATATTCTTGCTTGAGGAGGTTGAGCTCATTGGAAAAATATTTATGATGCATTTTTCCGGTTACAACTGGGCAGGATGCTTCAATTCGGAAAACTTTATTATAGAAAATCAGTTTTCCCAGTATTTGGGGTTTGATACTTTTAAAAAAATTAATCTCTTCATTTTCATCGGAGAATCCTTTTCCTAAAACCTCTTCTTTGACCGTACAAAGCAAGCTTCGGAGCACGGTAGTCATGTGGTAGGATTTTTCAATTATATGTTCAGGGTCTAAGCTGAATTCCTGTTCTGCTTTTCGAATAACCTGAAGTGCGTTCTCACATGTAGATCTTATCATGGCAACAGAATTTAGATTTATTTGAACAAGGAAAAGCATTGGCATTGCTGCCCAGATACATTATAGCGTTACTTTTCGTTGGAAATTAAAATGTATTATATTAGCGTGCGGTATTGGCTTCATTCTGCAGTGTCTGCATGAGTTCCATAGCGTAGTTATCCCGGGCTTGTACGTAAGCAACCTTCGGTATTATAGAAGCTCCAAGTTTTTTCTTCTCAAAACTTGCCGATATGCCGAAATCGATTCGTCCAATTTCAAGTTCTCGTGCTCTTTTGATTGTTTGGTACAAAAGCTGTCTGTACAAGTTGAAGCCATCGCCAGCAATGTAGTCCATGCCGATAAGTTCAGGTACATATACATTTCCTGAATTTTTATAACAGAACATTATCCCAACGAAATTCTCTTCAGGGGCATCTTTGAGGGTCAGGATTATAAACTCCCAGTTTGGACAGCTGTTCATTTTTTTAAACACTTCCCTGCTATATGGAAAAGTATTTATAGCAAGGTTGCGCTCTTTTACATTGCTATACAAACGGTAGGCCCTGTTTAGCTCTTCCTCTCTCAGACAATCTTTTATTTCAACATCATAGAATTTTTCATACGGCAGTATTTCCCGATTAAAATGCTGACGGGAACGAGTGGAAAGTAGTGAACCATAATTCTCAATTTCTGGGAAGTTTTTATTATTGATAACACATGATTCAGGCATATCGATCCTGAAATACCCTTGGTTTCTTATCATTTCATCCCAGCGGAATCCGATTTCAAAATCACGCAGAACGAGCATGTCGGCATCCAGCGAATTATATGATTCCTCAAGCTTATTTAATAGCATTCTCATTGAATGCTCTGCCATAGGATGATCTTTATCAATATAGCAGTGCAGTCCCTCAGTAAACAATGAGCCTGTACTTAATACTTTGGAAGTCATATGCATGGTATCTGTTTTTCTAATCTCCTCAAGGTGCCTTGATACAGATTCTGTAGCCAGCATATCATCTTTCCAGATCCCCAACGTACAGTAGGTCATTAAAACCACTTGCATGTTCTGGTCACGAATTATATAATAGAAAAAATCCCATCTATTGCATGGATCTTTAGCGTTTGCGAAAGTCTGCTCGAGATACTGCATTCCTTCCCAATCCAAAATATTATAAGCACCCAAATACTTGTTCCATTCCTGCTTGTCGATGTTTTCGATTGTTACTTTTTCTTCAATCTGCAGCAATTCTGTTTGCTGTTTTATAACAGGGAGCTTCGTTTTGATGTCCATTCTAAAAGCCTGTCGTATTTTTTGGTCGCTGCTTCCGGTTTCTTCAACTGCTTTGTGAAAGTGGTGATCCATTGCACGGGCAAGATCTGTAATATCTTCAATTTTATTATGCGCAGATATAGTGATACGGATTCCGGTATTTTTTATAGGAACTGCCGGATAGATACCAAGGTTGAGATAAAAACCTTCTGAATAGAGACGTTTGGTAAAATTATAAGCAGTAGCGGGTGTCCCCATTCCAAGAAAAAAAACGGGAGAGTCGTTATCAGAGACTAGGGGCAGGCTGCTGTTTGAAAGGAGCTTGCTGAAATGGGCTGTTTTTTTTGCAAGTTCAGCTTGGTGGTTATAGATTTCCGCAGAGAGATGGATGTCGCACGATGCGATTGCGGCGGCAACTGATGCCGGTTCAAGCTGAGCAGAGAAGGTGAGGGGACCGCCAAAAGTTTTAATTTTTTCGTGTAATTTACGATCGCTGCAGAAAAATGTTGCACCGCTGGCACCAAATGTCTTGCTCAGCGTGCTGACAACCACAATATTTTCTTGTAACGTTCCAATTGCGTCAAATATAAAACCTGTCCCATTTTTTCCTTTCCAGCTCATTCCATGGACATCATCAAAATAGAGGTGAAGCTGCGGATATTTTCGGGCAAGGTTTAATAGATCCTTTACCGGTGCATAATCGCCGTACATAGAATAAACACCATCTGCCATGTACCAGATTTTCCCCGATTTTCCGCCTAACATCCGAATTTTGTCTTCAAGCATTTCAAGGTTATTATGGCGTATCATCTCCACTGGTATTCCTCTAAGCTTAAGAATCTGACAAGCATTCTGCACACTCCAGTGCGCCTGATGGTCTATAATTACTGCGTCTTCATCTCTTATCAGGGTTGGGATGATTGCCATATGTCCCAGGGTACTGTTCTTAGTTATGATTGGCGGTATATTGTACATCTGCTCAACCTTGCTTTCCAGTTCAGCATATAAGGGATGGGAAAGATAAGTTTTAGAAAGCGGGAACTGAGTTCCATAATTAGTAATGGCGCTTATTGCTGCCTCTTTTAGCCTTTTGTCCTGTTCCAGTCCAAGGTATCCTGTAGTTCCGAAATGGAGCATTTCGCTTCCGTTAATTTGTACGCTTCGTCCATTAAGATATCCACCTTCAGCGTAAAGGTGTAATATGCCTTTTTCTTTTGCATTTGAAAAAACGGTGTCAACTGTATCAATAAAATTGTTGTGCTTTATTTTTGCCATTTTTTATAAGGTTTTTAAGTTTTAGAATTATCATTTTTTAAATATCTGAAAAACAGACATCTAAAATTCCTTATAAAAATTGAAAGTACTTTTATTGACAGATATTTTACTCCCAATTTGGCAAGGGTAATTCCCGATTTAACAACAAATCAGTGTGTTTTGCAAGAAATAATCCGCAATTGACAATTAGAATGTTTCTTAATCTTTATATTTTTGTTAAATTATAACCCTTTATTTAAAAACTGATAGGACATGATTGCGGCACATGAATCTTATGAGAATCGAAATGCGAGGTTTTGGATTGAAAAAGGAATTCTTTTTTTCGAATATAAACCCAATACAGCAATTGATTTAGAAGTGGCTATGCGCGTTGTAGCTGACAGGATTGCATTTCAAAATGAGAGACTTCTTCCTGTCTTCTGTGATACCAGGGGCATAGCCTCCATTGACAAAGCAGCCAGAGACTATCTTGCTAAATCTGGATCTCTGCTTGCAAAAGCAGTCGCATTGATTGGCAGTGAAAACGTTTCAATGACAATGAGCACTTTTTATCTGGAAATCAGCAAGCCCTCTGTGCCTACCCGAATTTTTACCATTGAGCAGGAAGCACTGGATTATCTTAAAGGCTTTCTATAGAACAGATCTAACTAGGCAGAAGTATATATAAAATCAGGACCGATGAAGAGACCCCACAATCGCCAGCGGCTAATATCCATGCACAAGATGTTATTTGAGATAGCACGGGGCAACTTCAATGGTCATATCCCCCTGAGTAGTTATGACGACGAAATTGAAACCCTGGTGGTTCTTGTAAACATGGTTGCCGAAGAACTTAAAGAGTCTGCCTTTCATTCCGGTTTTGTAAATCCCTATGTTACTCATAGGATGGTAACACTTGCAACTTTTATTTTAGATGAAAACCATTCCATAAAAAATGTAAATCAAGGAGCCTTGGAAATTTTGGGTTATAATGCAGCCGAAATGCTCAGACGCCCGATACAGGATTTCTTAAATGATGACTTTAGCACTATGTCTGACATTGAGAGAAAAGAACTGGAAGAAATGCTTTTATCGGGTGAAATCATTACACTGAATTTTATAACATTCAAAAAGCTGATTGTAACTGCCGAGTGTTCCGTATCGAGATTATCGGATGGTAAATTTAGCGTCCTTAGTTTTGTGGCTCCCTTTCTCCAGGTTAATGAAGCTGCTTCGAAATCATTTGAAATTAAATTAAGCAGGCATTCTAATTTCAAACATACTGATGCGCGCCTAATACAGCGGGTTTATGATTATGTACTTGCGAATTTGACTGAACCATTACCATCTGTTAAGGAACTAGCAAGACAGTTCGGTACAAATGATTTTAAACTCAAAGACGGATTCAGGCATTTTTTCCATACAAGTGTCTACAAGTTTTATACAGAGCAGCGCCTAAAAAGGGCTTACCTTATGATAGAGCAGACCGATATTCCGCTGAAGATTATTTCCTTTATGAATGGTTTTAACAGCTATCCTAATTTTTCTAAATCATTCAAGAAGCAGTTTGGATTTTCTCCTAAAGAACTCGGCAGAGGCAAAGCCGGTGGTTTTTTGCCATTGGATCACTTTAATCCTTCATAATTAATTTTTGATCCCGATAGTGTAAGTGTTATAGGTTTGGAATTCAGAATTTTACATTATTGAATTCAAATCGAGTAATTATGATACTGAATGTGAAAACGGGATTTAAAAAAATTATAATAGAGATAATTTGTCTACTCTATATCCTTTTGTTTGTCTACGCAGCCATGAACAAAAGCCTTGACTTTGAAAAATTTCAAGTCCAATTAGCACAATCTCCTTTATTAAGCGCCTTCGCACAATGGGTTTCTTGGACTGTATTAATAGTGGAATTTAGTCTTGTATTTTTTCTTCTATTTCCAAAAACTAGAATTAAAGCTCTTTATGCAGGATTTTGTTTAATGGTAATGTTTACTGCATACATTTTTATTATGTTAAATTACAGTTCATTTCTTCCTTGTTCCTGCGGCGGGATTTTGGAGAAGATGAGTTGGCAGCAGCATCTCTTATTCAATATTTTCTTTGTAATGATAGGCGGAATTGCACTATGGTTAAATCATAGTCTAATTCAGGAAAGAAATAATAAATGGAAATTGTTTTATCCTTTTCAATTATTTTTAGGACTATTAGTAAGTACGGTAATTGTTATTGTTTTATTTCTTTCATCGGAGCAAATTATGCACCGTCAAAATCCTTTTATCAGACGTTATCCACACCAGCATGTTACTTTGAAACATACTATCGATCTAAAATATAATTCGTATTATTTTGCGGGTTCAGGCGATGGAAATGTATATCTTGGAAATTCAACGGTTCCTCTTTATCTACTGTCTATTGATTCCCTTTTGCAACAGCAAAAAATAAGAGCAAAAATAGATAGCGACAGTTTTTCCTTTAAATCTCTCAGAATACGTGTTCAACCACCATATTTCTACATTTTAGACGGCAGGAGTCCGGCAATTTTTAAAGGAAAAACAACTGCCTGGGTAGCGAAACTACAAAATACAAAACTTCCATACTTTAATATAGCTATGCCAATTGACAGTAATTCGTTTGCCTTTAGGGGTATTCATAAAACTAGGAGTACTAATATTTTAGGAATTTTTGAATTAGGAAAGGAATCTAAGATAAAATTAGCCCCGAGCTTGTTGCAAAAACAAATCGATGGAGTTTTTGATACCGATGGAATGCTTCATTATAGTGCAGAAATGAAGCGAATCGTTTATATCTATACCTACAGGAACGAATACATAGTAGCAGATAAAGATGGAATATTGGATTATCGTGGAAACACGATCGATACGGTATCACAGGCACAAATAAAAGTCGCATATCTCAAAAACAAAACAGAACAGACAATGGCAAGACCAGCTTTATGTGTCAATGCAGACAGTAGTATTTGTGGACATCTTCTTTTTGTCCATTCAAATGTTCCTGGTCGATTCGAGAAGAAGAAAATTTGGGAACAGGCTTCGGTTATAGATGTATATGATCTTAATAGAAAAGTATATCTGTTCAGTTTTCATATTTATGATATTGATAAGAGAAAGATTCGAAATTTTATAGTTACACCAACCTATCTATATGCCCTTATCGATACCAAATTAGTAATGTATCAGTTAAACGATAAACTAAAAAATGAATTAAAAAATGTATCAAAAAAAAGTCTTTGATGCACTTAAAATATACTTGCGCAAGTATCAGGAATCAGATCGAACACCTGTAGAAAAAAGTAGATCACCTTAATCTTTAAATTATAGTATTATGAAACCATTAATTTTAAAAAAAATGACTCCCTTTGCAGTTGTTGTATTGGGAATCGTAGGTGCCTTTGCAACCACATCTATGCAAAGTGCCAAAGCGGATATTGCTCCTGTAATTGGTTATGTTTCCATACCAGGCGATCCTTGTAGTGTTGAAGTGGAATGTAGTGATAGTGGAGACGATACATGTCGTCTTTTTTATCCATCAGGACCAGAAGCAAAAGCATTGGATCCAGACAGTGAAACAACCTGTGCTCAACAATTGTATCGTCCGTAAATTTATTAATAATGATATTAAAAAAGTGCAAAGCAGCTCTTGGAGAGCTGCTTTGGTTTTGATACAAGTTGTTACTCTAATCCTGCTCTGATCCATGCTGTAGCTATAGTATCTTTTAAATGGTAATCAAACCACTCTTGAAATCGCATAGAGAGATCTTTTTTATTCTTACTGCTAGAAAGGACATGTCCTTCATTGGGATATAGTAAAAGTATATGTTTCTTTCCAAGCCGTCTCAATGCGAGATAAAATTCGATGCTTTGATTCCAGTTTACCTGTTTGTCCTGATCACCGGTCCATGATAAAAGTGGTGTGGTAATATTCTTAGCATGGACAACAGGTGAGTTTCTATCATAACCTTCCTTATCTTCAAAAAAAGATTTTCCCATGCGCCACTGTTGGCTCTCAAATCGCCACATATCGGGTCTTCCTGTATCCCATCCCAAGGTAAGGTAAAAACTGGTCAGGTCTGTTGCGCCACTTCCAGCTAGAGCAGCAGCAAAGATATTGGTTTGAGTGATGATAAAAAAAGTTTCATATCCTCCAAATGAGTGGCCCGTAAGTCCGATTTTATTGGGTAATACAACTCCTTTAGAAATCACTTCTTTCGTTGCTGAGACCACACAGTCCACTGCGGATAATCCAGGATTTCCAAGTTCGTAAGATATATCGGCCGCGAGTACAAAATATCCCTGAGTGGAGAAGTTTGAAATATTAAAACCGGCATCACCTGAGAACTGCGAGGGATTGATATATTTATGTAGAAGATCCTGAGACAGTTTTTCGTAAATATAAACGATCATTGGATATTTTTTTTGGCTGTCATAATGGGAAGGATAATATAAAAGCCCTTGTAAAGAATCTCCTTTCGCATTTTTATAATGAATCAATTCTGATCTTCCCCAATGAAAATTTTGTTGATGAGAATTGCTTTGAAAAAGTACTTTTGACTCTTTGCCCAACCGATTGTAAAGCATCAGTCTAGGAGCAAGGTCATAGCGCTCTTCACTGTATACAAAAACATTTCCCATCGCTGATGCAGTCAGCTGATCCAGACGTGAATTGTTAGTAAATATTAGCGTTTTCATGGATTTCGGTAACCATTTATAGTAACCAAAATGCCCTTCAATGTTAGTGCTCTCTAGCAATAATCCTTTATTTAGGTCGATTGGATCATGGATTCTTCCGCTGTAATTTATTTTGCTCACAGGTTTAATGGAATATCCTGCCAGTCGAAACTGAGTTTTGGTTTCCTTGCCATGAGTTAATCTCCGGGCAGAAGAGCCATCAGGTCGTATTGACCAGATATCATAGGCATCACATAATAGTATTTCCTTATCCAATAATGTCCAGCCCAGATCCGGATAATTATTTTTATGCTGGTGCTGATTTTCGTCACTAGCAAAAGGTGAACCGATATTTTTGGTAATATTGGTATGCGTTTTATTGGCAATATTATAAACCCACCAATTTTCCTCTTTAAAATAGGCAATATATTTTCCTTCTGGAGAAGGAATTGTATGGGAAAAGTGACCTGAATGATTTTTTAAGAGCAAACTGCTTTTACCGGTAGACAAATCAACGAGATAAAAATCCCTCTTGCCTTCATAATCATATTGTGGTTCATATTGTTTTGGATTGGAAATTAGTGCATAATTCTGATCGCCGGTCAGCATAAATTTCGGCAGCGTGTCATTGGAAATAAATTGATAGATATCCGCACTAGGGCGCCATAGCGCAAGGTTAGTTTTTTTGTTCTGTTTTTCTTCCATGGGATAAATCCATTTGGCATTTCCATTCCATAACTGTACATCAGAAGGTAATTGCTTTTTTGATTTTGCTTTTTGCTGCACGGCAAAAAAAACTTTTTGTAAATCATCAGAAATTTTTAACTTATAACTTGTCGTTGGAACAAAAAGCGAATCTCCTAAGAATGACTTTCTAAACTCTAAAGAATTTGGACTGTATAACCTGCTATTATTCATGTTATAGTAAAAAAGAGTATTGATAAAATCATTTTTGTCTTCAGCTTTTTCAATAAAAGCCAGTGCTTTTCCTTTGGAGTGCCAAACAAGATTGGTAAAAGAAGCAGACCCTCTCAATAATTTTTTATTTCTTTTTTCGCCTGTCAGCTCCATAAAACTAATTTCGTGGAGTTTGTTTTTTGTAGTTGTGTAAAGAATCATTTGCTTTGTTGGGTCTGCTATAAATTCATTAACGCCAACAATCTCTTTTTCGATTCTCCCATCAAGTTGGCGAAGAATCAATGTGTTTTCCTTTCCTTTCTCTTCTATCAAGATCAGAAGTCGCCTGGCTGCAGGGGAGTAAAGATATTGACCGGCATGAGGTATTATTTCCTGCTTTCCTGTTTTCAAGTTCCTCAAATGCAATGCAGTTGGTGACTGACAGACAAACCATTCCGGAGTTATAAAATCTTCCCTATTTGCTGACGGAAAAGAAAATGTTTGTAATGATTTTGTATTTTTTACAAATAGCGTATCAAGGCCATTTTCATAAGACATGGTGTAACTTATCCATTGCCCGTTTATATTTACTTTACCAAGCCTTAAATTTCCCCATTTTGAATAATCTTCAACGGTAAGTGCTTTTTTTTGCAATTCCTGCCCCCAAAGGGGACAGGCTACTAATTGCAAAATTAAAACTAAAAAAAAGGATGCCTTTCGGCGGGGTAATCTTATGTTTGTACAAAAGTGCGTTTTCATTTGATATGACTTTTTTGAGAAATGAAATTGGTTAGCCCGGATTCTGAGAACCCAAATTAGGATTGACAATGAATTCACTCTCCGGAATAGGCAAAAGACGATCGGTAGTATTCCATCCAGGTTTTATGGGCGATAATACAGCATCGAGTTTATCAGTTCGTTTGAGATCAAAAAAACGATGTCCATATTCGGTAAAAAGTTCTTTTCTTCTTTCGTCTATAATGACGTCTAGAATTTCTTCTTTTGTATTGGCTGTTGTATCGTTTAATCCTGCTCGCTTTCGAATTTTATTCAGGTCTTCTTTAGCGCCGCTGTAGTTTTTTAGCTGCGCCCTGGCTTCAGCTCGTATCAAATATTGTTCTGTAAGACGTAGTACAATGGAATACTCCTTTGAAGCCGCAGAAACTTTAGACTCCTTGTATTTAGAAGCATAATACCATGTGCTGGAGGCATTGGTTATGGCAGTAGTCCATCGTGTTTTTCTGAGGTCATTCAACGCAAAGGAATTAATTAGTGAGGGACTAAGGGCAATTAGGGAAGGTGGTCCGGAAACAAAAGTAAAAAGAACTCCTTCATCAGTGTTTTTACCGGAAACCGAAGGCATAAACTGCCAGATTGTTTCTGTTGAGCCTTTTAAAAATACTTTGTCAGGGTTGTCCTCAAAAACATACAAGGAGTTATTGTTTATAATCTCTGTCGCTATTTTTGAAGCATTCTCCCAGTCCTCTCTGTATAAATATATCCTTGCGATCATTGCCTTAGCGGCAAATGCATTAGGACGCACCCTTTCTGTACCGGAATAAGTGGCTGACAGTAAGCCGGCAGAGGTACTTAAATCATTGATTATATTTTTATAAACTTCTTGCTCAGGCATTCGAGAAGTAATGCTGTTTGCCTTGTAATCCGTACTGGTAATATAGGGAACATCACCAAAGAGCTGAAGCAGATAAAAATGGAGCATCCCTCTTACAAATAAGGCTTCGCCTTCCAGTTGTGCTTTTTCCTGTGTACTTAGCAATGATTCTTGAAGACCTTCGAGTACGGCGTTTGCGGCATAAATCTGATTGTATGAATTGTTCCAGAATAGTGTTACAGTACTGTTGGAAGGTAATACTGTGTTGTTATAAAACGGCAGGGTCGAATTGGTAGGTGATCCATAAAAAGTAAGCTCATCGGCGTAGTTACCTAAATAATTTGTCACACCAAACTGCGTTCCTGTCAATACACCTTTGTCCCTGATTTTTGAAAATATATCGGACATTGCAGCGTTGGCTGTTGTGTAGTCTTTAAATACAGCAGTTTTGGTCAGTTGTGATTTTGGCAATTCGACTTCTACAAATGAATCGCAGGAAATAACCAATAAGGAAATGTTTAAACATACTATTGCAGAAAATATCTGCATTTGGGTTGTAATCTTTGGATATATTGTTTTCATAGCAGGATTATTAAAAAGTTAATTGTACACCACCTGTAATTATTTTAAGGGGAGGCAGATAACCGCTGTTCTTAAATTCAGGATCGCCATCTTCGTAGGAAGTAAAAGTCAGCAGGTTCTGTCCCTGAAGAGTAATGCTACATTGTATTTCCGGCAATCTCAAAGGAAGGTTATAGCTGACTGATACATTTTTAAGTCTGATGTAAGAGGCGTCCACAATACCTGCATCACTGGTGCTGTAGCGTGACTGGGCAGCTATAGTCGCTGAGTTGTAACCTGTGGTATAAACCTGATAAGCAGCATTATCCCCCTGTTGTTGCCAGCTATTGACCATTCTTTCTGGTTGATTATACATAAGGCCCGGGATGCTGCCAAAACTCCTGTTGCGCTGTTTTACAAACTGAAAAAGAAAATCGATTCTCCAGTTTTTATAAGTCAGTTGATTTTGCAAACCTCCAAAATAATCAGGATTCAGATTTACAATCGTCTGTTTATCATCTGGAGATGACAGTAAACCATCTCCATTAACATCTGCAAACTGATAGATTCCTGTTACGGGATCAACACCCAAATATTGGTATGACAATTGAATATTGAGCGGTTCGCCGATTCGGTATTTATCCTTATAGGTCGAGCTCTTCAAATTCGGAAAGCTAATAAGTTTATTTTGGGAAATACTAAGGTTAAAATTACTTGACCATTTAAAACTTTTTCGGGAAAAATTGACCGTACGCAGTGTAAACTCCAACCCTGTGTTTTCTACAGTGGCGTTCAGATTAGCCTGCAATTGTGTAAATCCTGTAGTCCCAGGCAATGGAATACCTACAAGCTGATTCGAGGAACGGTTTCGGTACCAGGCTCCGGTTACAAATATTCGGTCTGCAAAAAATCCCAGTTCCAAAGCCGCTTCGAATTTTTTATTAATCTCCCATCCAAAATCAGGATTAAATAAGCGCGAAGGCTGAAGCCCTGCGATACTCTGATAGTTAACACCCGACGAAGTGTAGGTGTCTAAAAACTGATAATCCCCAATCTGGTCATTACCCGTTGTTCCATAACTGCTGCGAAGTTTTCCGAAACTAAGCCAGGAACTGTTTTTTAGGAGGCTTTCATTAGAGAATAGCCAAGCAACTCCAATTGCACCAAAATCAGCAAACTGGTTGCCGGGACCAAAGCGGCTAGATCCATCCCGTCTTGCGGTCAGGTTTACAATATAGCGGTCTTGCCAGTTGTAATTAATTCTACCAAAAAATGCCTGATACTTATACAGGTTTTCATCGTTTACCTGTACGGATCGGGTAGTTGCCGAAGCGAGGTCATAGATAAGGCTGTTGGAGCTGAATCCGGTTCCGGACTGGATCAAACGTCCTGTATTCTGGTTTTGAAAAGTGCCTCCTAATAGAATTCCAAATCTTCCGCCGCCAAATTCCTTTTCCCAGTTGACTTGGGGTTCAATAATCCATGAATTTCGTGTGGTGTTGTTTCGGTATAAAATGGAGTTTGCACTGGTATATCCGTACGAAGGGTTATAAATGGTAGAAGGGGTAATCCTTGTTTCTGTATGTTGTAGATCGGTGTAACCAAAACTGCTTTTTAATACCAAATCTGGCAATATTTCGTAAGATAGAACTGTATTTGCAAGCAGATCTTTTGTTTTGGATAAATATTTAGCGTAAAGGTTCCGAAGAGGATTATCCCATGTTCCATTTTCCCAGTTTAGATTTCCGTCTGTACTATACAAGGCTGGAGCATTAGGGGCAAGGTTACGGGCTTCTGTAGTGAAGTCACCTGCGGGCTGGTCATTGTTTTGTATTGTATAGCCAGCTGAGAACACCATACGAAATTTACCGTCCGTGGACTTATGATTAAGATTGAAATTTGAAGCACCTTTTTTGTAATTAAAAGTACCTGGAAATACTGTTGTCTCGCTATGGTAGTTCCCGCTAAAAAGGAACTGAGTATATTCGGATCCCCCACTAATACTTCCACGGAGATCATTCATGAGAGAGGTGCCACCAATGAGTTCCTTCTGCCAGTCGGTATATCGATTTTGATCCCATGTTCCGTTCACATCATAGGCATTGGCAGGATAGCTAGTTATTTTATCGTTTGCAAAGGCCTGACGGCGCATGGCAACATACTGCTCGGTGTTCATCAGGTTCATTAATTTGGTTACTGTTCCGGCTCCAGTGGAGGCATTGAAAGTGAATTTTGTTTTTCCCTCTTTCCCTTTTTTAGTGGTAATAAGCACTACTCCGTTAGCACCACGCGAGCCATAAATGGCAGTTGCATCCGCATCTTTTAAGATTTCGATACTTTCTATAGCATCGGGATTGATACTGTTTAAAGGACTTGTTGTAGTTGGGAAAATTGTTGAGGTCTGCGAGTAACCGATGGCATCGGATGCATAGGGAACACCATCTATAATATAAAGAGGGGCATTCGCTTCCGGACGAATGCTGTTCTGTCCCCTTATCTGGATTTCAAATCCTCCGCCGGGTGTTCCTGTAGTTTGGGTAACATTAACACCCGCCATCCGCCCCTGCATGGCAGCAAGCACATTAGTTACAGGCTGTGTTTCGATATCCTTGGAGGTGATTCTAGCAATACTTCCGGTCCGTTCGCTTTCTTTTATGGAATAATATCCTGCGTTAACCTTAACCTCTTGCAGAGTTGTGGTGTCATCAGATAATACAATGTTTACAACTGAGCGTCCCTGAATGGGAACAAGCATAGTTTTAAAGCCTATGTAAGATACTAAAAGTGTATCATTAGGAGAGCAGGTGAGAGAGAACTGACCGCTGTAGTCTGAAATAACGGCAATGTTTTTTTTGTTTTTAATAGTAATAGTTACACCAGGCAGTGGGTTAGTTCCGTCTGATACAGTACCTTGAACCTTATGCTGTTGAGAAAATAAATTGCCTTGCCAAGAATGATTTTTGGCAGATAGTGGTGAAAAAGACAACAGAAAACCTAGATAAATTAGGCAATAGCGAGCTCTTCCATCCTTGGATAATGAAAAAATATTCATAATTTTGGGATTGGTTAGTTAAATATGATTTGATTAGCTACGGTCCTCTATGCTAGTTTAGTCGCTTAGGTAGAGGGCCATTTTTTATGTATTAAGTAAACGGCTTAATAAGCATAATAAAGATTTGTTTAGTGCACAGGCATTGATAAGTTTTAAAATGTTCGACTTTTTTGATGCGAAGTTTTAAAAATAAGAAGTGATTTACTAAGAATAATAAGAGAGTTTTGAGCATAAAAAAGGCATGGAACTCAGCTTATCGTATCAAAGGCACTGGCGGCACCCTACCACAAATAAGTGAGCCCACGCCAAAATAAGACGTGAGCATCGTACTTATCCTCTCGTGGTATGTAAAACGCCAGTTTTTTGATACGAGATTCAAAGCGAATGCTTCATATATTTTTATAGAAGTATCGCAAATGTATTATAATTAATCAAAAGTAAATAAAAAAATATTGTAATCCAAATGGATGACATTAATTTTCAAGAATTTGACAAAATTGCAGAATGGCAAAATTAACAGATGAAGATATAAAATTGAAAAAAGCGATAGCTTCTAGAATAGAAGAACTTCGTTCTGCCACTGGTTTGAGTAAAAGTCAATTCGCTAAAGAGCATGCTATTGATCGACAAGCAATAGGTAGGTGGGAAAATAAGGAAGATGTTAGAGGTATAACTATTTATACAATTGAGAGATTCTGTGGTATGGTGAATATCTCACTAACAAATTTTTTTGATTCGGAGCTTTTTAAAAAATAAAAAAAAGATGTACTCACATCTTTTTTTTATTTTTACTAAATATTTTAGTTACGATATTGTCTATGTAGTTGTATAATTTCGGTCATAAATTAACGAAATTCATGGACACTTTATGTTCGCAGAAATTACCATACCAAATTGGTAAAGTTTGTTGTCTTTTTATTATTGAATAAATTGTCTTTGTATAACCATGATTGTACTACTGTAATATTATTTTTTCTATTTCTTGTTTAGCTTTTTCCAAAATTGCTTTACCTTCTTCTTGTAGTTTTTTTGCTTGGGCGCGTATGTTTCGTATATTTTTAGCAATTTCGATTTGTTTTTCTAATGGAGGCAGAGGTATAGGCATTGACTTGAACTCTTCAGAATTTATATTTGACTGCACCGCAGGCCTTTCAATTGCGCTTACCCAAAATTTATAGATTGATGAATTACAGAAATAGAAAATATAATCGGGATTCGCCTTATTGGTATCTAATACAAAACGAATTAAATATCCTGCAAAAATTGCGTCCTTATCAATTTCCTTATGTATGTAGCATTTTCCTACTGAACCACTTCTAGCAAAAAGTAAATCATTATAATTTAATAAATACCTATCATCTGTATTTAAAGCAGTTTTCCAACTCTTTGCTTTTAAGTTTCCAATTTCGTCTATATCTGTAATTCGAATATATCTAATATCCCTTTCTGAAGTTTTTTCTAATGCTTCCTCATTTGCACCGTATTGTGGAGATTGTTTTATTAAGTCACCTAAGGGAAGAAATTCATACTTTGCCTTTTGATTTACTAAAAACTTATATTTACTAATATAATCCGGATCAAATCGAATACCACTTAGTTCACTGAATTGAGTTGTAAAAATTCTACTTTGTAAACTATTGTTTTTTTCTGGTAATACAATGCCAAGCTCCTTCAATAAGTAAATATCAATACTTGTTAATAACTCAGTGGCTTGGATCTCTTTTTTTCGTTTTAATACCTCTGCTTTTTCTAATATAGAAAAATCAATATTTTCAATTATGGGTATAGACTTTAAAGCATGATAATCTAATGCTGGTCTTGTCCCTCCTGTTGCTCTTCTTGTTGCTAATTTTTCGACAAGATCAAGATTTAGATAATTTGCTAAATACTCACTTACAGCTCTCGATTCTGTTTTAATTACAACCATATGCTGATTGGTGTTACCTATAAAACCTATAGGAGCCACAGATGCAACTGCCATTCGTCCAACACCTGTAATTTTAATTAATAAATCACCCTCAGAAACTTGGCTTCTTTTTAAATAGTTTTCATGGGTTTCTTTATTAATATATTTTACCTCATCTATATTTAATTTGCCATTTGGCTGTAGGTTTTGAACTCTTAAAAATGGAATTCCATTTTCCTTATCACTGTAAAATTTTTCTATTTCAGTAACTGAAGGAGTTGCTCCACTTGATAATTTCAATATATAATCAGATAATTTTTTTGAAGTTTTTTCTCTTATCTTATCTTCAAGATTTTTGATTTTAGGAATATAATAGCTAACCTCAAATTTGCCTTCTAATTCAGATTTATTTAAAATAAAAACTTTGTTTCTATTTACTGTTTTTGATAACATTGAACTCATTTTTTTAATTTACAATTAAGCCATAATCTTTTTGAAGTATTCCTTTTATATGAGTATAAACAATCTCTTCCAAATCGTTTAAAGGACCCTTGCCGTTATAATGATTTGCGTTGTCATGATTGTAATCAAATGGTATGGTTTCACCAGTTTTAATAACCAAAATCGTTGGTTTTTCTAGACTTCTAGCGAAACCTAATTCATATGCTACATTTGGGTTTTGTCCTGAAATATCTGCAATAAATATTTTACATTCTTTAATTTGATTTATAAAATTAGCAACTATATCTTTTGTTCTACCAATATGTTCCATGATAGGAAATAATGATAGTTTTAACGTGTCGTTTTCAGATACTAATCTTTCAATAACTCGGTTATATGCTAGATTATAACCTTTTATTATGTTTTGGTCATGTTCAAAATATGGCATTGCCACAAAAACCGTGATCTCTTGTTCTGCTATTTTGTCAAAAATTTTAATTATACTTTCGGTTTTAATCTCCTTTATTTCAAAAATATGATTATTAAATACCCATTTTTTAAATAAATTGAATTTACCTTTATTATCCTCCGTATGATAATATAGAAATGCGGTTAACAAACCAAAACTTGAATTAGCTTTAAGTTCATTACTTTCATTATATAAATTATCTATGGACTTTATAGATTCAAAAACTTTAGAAACTACTTCTTCTTGAGGTATTCCTTTTGTTAAAAGTCGATTAAAAACATCATTATAATAAGTACGATATTGTTTTAATAAAATATGTTCAATACCAGTAAAAATATCTGGGTTTACCTTTTTTATTAATTGTCTGGTTTTAACTGCAAATAACCCAATAATTCTTTCTAACTCTTCGTCAGGGAAATTTTGATAATCATCTATCATTACCTTTAAATTTTCTTCAGAAGTTAAAGGTGTTGTCTTAGTATTAATATTATGAAAAAATACTTTTACCGATTTGTTAAAATCATTTGTTGTTGTATTTTCTAACAAATTGTTTTTTTCATAAAACTCTTCACCAATTAAAATACAAAAAGGAGCAACCATCCTTTTAACTTTATCAGTATCCGATAAAGAAGCTGCTTTTAGTCGATGATTGCCATCGATTCTATGAAACGGATGTTTTCGATCTTCAATTTGTTTGTTTAATTCATTATCATCTAAAATTAATTCAACAAATGTTAAGTAATTTCTTCCCCTAGAATCATTAGAATCTTTGTACTCATTTCTTTTTACTTTAATTTGAGTATTATCTATACTTGATTTATAGCTTTGAATTGACTGAAGTTTTTGAATTGGTGTATCACTGTTTTTTAAATCGCCGAAAGCATGCTTTATTTTATAACTTAAAATGACCTCAGGAAAGAATAAATAACTCTCATTATCTAAAAAGTCGATGATTTCATCTTCATGCTCTTCTATTGGCTTTCTCTGATATGTGTAGTCAGCTTCAGAAATTCTTGCTAACTCCTTAATTGGAGCAAATCCTCTTATGCATAACTGTCCATTTAGTGAACTATCTAAAATTCCTCTAAGAATCATATTGTTTTCTTTTCTATAGCATTAATAAAGTTTCTTAATTCCTTTAAAATACCTGCGTCAAGTACTTCTTTCTTGGTTGCTAATTCCTCTTTATCGTCGTGAATATCATACTTTTTACTAATGCGCTCGTCATACAAATCGTGGCTCACTTCTTCAATTACTGTTTTATAATTTCCTTCAATAATTTCGTTCTTACTTAATAACTTTGAAGAGTTTTTACCAGTTGCATCATAACCAATATTGTCAGCTATTGCCATAAAAATCGGATAATTTGGCAATTGTTTAGCACGTTCTTTTTGGTAACTAACAGTCATTTCTTCTTGTAGCTCGCTAATCTTGTCGTTGTATTGCTGAGTTATTCCTATTTTCCAATCTTTGTATTCTTTACTTACTTTTATTTCTTTTATACCAGTTATGCCTTTTGAGCTTCTAAAACCATCCATTTTATCAATTTTGGTTTTCTTTTCCTTTTCCCATTTACTTATTGTGTTCAAGTAATCAAATTTAATTTTTATGTCGTTTTGTATGTTTTGTTTTAAATTTTGGAGCTTGTAGGTATGCGCTTTTTTATGCTTTTTCACAAACAACACTGAACTTTTTACTCCTGCACCCGTCGCTGAGAAAGCAGTTTGTGGCATACTTATCACTGCTACCAGTCGATACCAATCTTCAATTGCATCCCGTACATATTGTAAACTACTATTTGTTAATATACCATCAGGCAAAACAGCAGCTAGATATCCGTCTTCGGCTAAATAATTATAACATTGCTCAATAAATAAAACTTCGGTACTTTGATTGTTTCTGCTGCTTACTTTTCCTGTTTTATAGTCCAACCAATCTACCTGTTTTTTACCTAAAAAAAAGTTTTTAAGATAATGTTTTTCATTCGCTTTTACACTACTTCCAAAAGGTGGGTTGGTAATTATGAAGTCAAAGCCATCATATTTGAATCCTCTATTGTTAGTGATTTCAAATACTTCTTTTTCGGAGAGTAATCCATCCACCGAAATAACATTTGTATGACCATCATCGTGAATAATCATATTCATTTTAGCGGTACGTGCAATTTGTTCGTTAATTTCTATGCCATACAAGTTTTTTTCTGCAAACGTATGCCAGTAATCGCGCCATGCTTTGTGGTCTTCAATATCAGTTTTATAATCGGGATATTCTTTGTCAGCTTGACGACGTACTTTGTCTAATGCGTGCAATAAAAAACCACCACTACCGCAAGAGGTATCCAGTACTACTGAGTTATTTGTTATTGGTAAAGATTCAACAATAAACTGTACAATTACGCGAGGGGTAAAATATTGCCCAAATTCTCCACGGAAAAAACTTCCCATGAAAGTCTCGAAAGCACGTCCTTTACTGTCTAAATCGGTAGCATTTAGATTGATTTCTTGTAAATAGTTTACAATAGTTCTAATACGCTCGTTACTCAAACGAATATCATCTTTAAAAACTTCTTTGTCAAAGTTTTTCCCTGCTGCATAAATGTCTTTTACCCGTTTGGCTAGGGATTCGTTTGTTTTAATTTCGGTAGCTTCTTTAATAATTTGGAAATCATAGATTTCCCCTTTTTTACGAGGCTTTAGTTTTCCATCAACAATATTGTATTTTTCATCCCAAATTTTGCAGAAAATGAGTTTGTCTAATTCATCAAATGCTTCTGATGGATTTAATTGACCACCAGCCCAAAGAGCATCATGTGCTTGTTTAAATCTACGAGTTAGTTCTTCCTCATTAACAGTTTTAATGTCCTTAAACTTTTGTGTTTGTTTCTTTCCATTCTCATCAATGTATTCTTTGACACCTCCACCTTTTACGAAATTATAAGGAGCAACATTGTCTGAACCAAATTTAGGTAAATCTTGAAGACTTTCCTTGCTATCTTTTTCTTTATCAAATCGATATATTTCACTAAGTAATTCTGAATATACCCAAATGTATTTTACAGTTCCAGATAAAGCATTAGCATAGCTGAAACCTTGATTTACTGCTTGATTAAATTCTTGTTGTGATACTTCCTGTTTTTTGCATTCTACGATAATTTTTGGTTTTGTTTTCTCGCTGTCTTCATAAACAATAATGTCAGCCTCACGTTTATCCGACCCCATAGTGACCATAACAAACTGCTCGATGTTTTCCACAGGATAATTATATTCTAATACTAATCTCAAAAAAGCCTCAACTTGGACCTTTTCCTCTGGATTGCTTAAATTTTTAGATCTATTTTGGTGAATGTATTTTACTGTTTTATTATCTTCACTAATTGTTATTAAACCTTTTTCTATACCTTCTTGTAGTAAACTCATTGAATATTATTTGAATTCTTCAAAAATAGTATTATTTAATATGTTTTGAATATATTTAATTGCTATTTTTCTGGTTTTTTTAAGAAGACTATACTGATCACCTGTCTAAGTGTTATGATATAAAGTGCGTTTTTTTATTTTGCATCATATTTATTTCAAAATTCTAAATAAGACATTTTTTTTTAGACTTTTAAAATGTAGATTGGCGAACGGTATAATAAAAGATCCTTTTTAATTACTAGGTAATAATTCGTATATAACATTTGTGATTTTTTTTTGGTTATTTTTGGCTTGTTAAAAATTAACTAGCAGACCTACTAATCCTAACTACGAAAACTATGACATTTCTCGAATTAGCAGAGCATGTACTAAAAGAAGAACGAAAGCCACTTACATCTATTGAAATTTGGAATATAGCTACCAAAAAAGGATATGAAAAAAAGTTAAATACACAAGGAAAAACACCATGGTCAACTCTTGGCGCACAAATATATGTTAGTGCTAAAGATGATTTAAAGTCAATTTTTAGTAAGACAGATTCCAGGCCTAAAAAGTTCTATCTAAAATCTATGGCAAGTACAATCAACTTGGAAGATAATACGATTCCTGAAGATATAATTCAAACAAAAAAGAAAAAGTTTGACTATCTCGAAAAAGATTTACATAAATATCTTGCTTATTTCGCCTTTTATCACCTTAATTGTTATACCAAAACAATAAGGCATAATATATCCAATAAAAAAGAATTTGGAGAATGGGTACATCCAGA